>Ga0209318_1001207_pt1 | contig 17632 bp, 25 predicted proteins | sample RifGroE1_FD_183999 | JGI IMG/M metagenome (GOLD analysis project Ga0209318, IMG submission 183999) | Groundwater microbial communities from Rifle, Colorado, USA - Groundwater E1 (SPAdes) (version 2) | ecosystem: Environmental > Aquatic > Deep subsurface > Groundwater | place: Rifle, Colorado...
CCCTGAAAAACGCAAATTAAGCCACTGGGACAGCTTAAGTAATGCGGATATAGGACAGGTATGGGCGGAGGCTTTATGTCTTTATAATGCGGGGGAAAGCTTGCAGCTTGACAAGGAAGCATCAGCAGAGGCGGAGCGCATGCAGGGATTGCATATGGAAGAAGATCCACGGGAGGGGCTGATTCAAGAATGGCTTGAAGCGCCTATTGATGACCTTGTTGATGAGAGTAAAAAGGACGTATACCGTAACCGCGTATGTGCAGCACAGACATGGGCAGAGTGCCTTAATAACAAAAAAGGATCTATGCGGCCATGGGAAGCGAAAGAAATCTGTGACATCATGCGGAAAATACCAGGCTGGGTTGAGTTAAAAGGTAAAGCAAGGGTTAAGGGCTACGGGGTACAAATTGCATTCGACAGGGACAAAAAGAAATAAAAAGGTGTTGCCGTGACTGGTTTTCTTACGGCAACGCGCGGCAACACCTTTAAAGGTTAATTGTATCTAATGTTGCAGTAGCGTTGCCGTAAAAAGTCAGTTACGGCAACACCTTATACGGCTGATATTACTAGATTACAGAGGCGGTGTTGCCGTTGTTGCCGTAAAAATACTATTAAAGATAAAAAGTAAGTAAGTGATAATATATGGTAGATATAGGTAGAAATATAACTTAAACGCATATTTCATGAGTACGTGCGTATGAGGGCAACAACGGCAACACTGAAAAATGGAGGTCAAAGCATGAGGGAGATGCTGATAGAAACTAATCTGATAAAAGTGACCAAAGCGCAAGGGGGAAAATGTTGGAAATTTGTTTCCCCTGGTACGGCGGGGGTACCAGACCGTATCTGCTTATTCCCGGGAGGCCGAGTTGTATTTGTCGAGACGAAGGCAACAGGGAAGAAAGCAAGGCCCCTTCAGGAAAAGCGCCATAACGAATTACGGGCACTCGGCTTTACGGTATTAGTAATAGACTCAAAGGAGCAAATACATGAAATTTCAGCCACATAAATATCAAGACTATGCGATACAACGAATATTAGATACCCCGACTTTAGGCCTTTTCCTTGAGATGGGCCTCGGTAAGACAGCAATTACCCTTACAGCTATCGATGATCTGCTTTATGATCGATTCGAGGCAGCTAAGATTTTAGTAATAGCCCCCCTGAGGGTAGCAGAGGATACATGGAGCCGGGAATCCGCAAAATGGGATCATCTGAAGCACCTGCGGATATCCAAGATCCTGGGGGATAAAAAGCGCAGAGAGCAGGCACTGAAAGTAAAAGCAGATCTGTACATCATCAATCGGGAAAATGTTGAATGGCTGGTAAGTGAAACCGGCAATGACTGGCCATTTGATACAGTGATAATAGACGAGCTCTCTAGCTTCAAGTCACCGTCAGCAAAACGGTTCAGGGCGTTGCGAAGGGTAAGGCCGATGATAAGCAGGATCGTAGGTTTAACCGGTACACCTTCACCCAATGGGCTGCTGGATCTCTGGAGCCAGATGTATTTACTGGACCAGGGCGAGAGACTGGGTAAGACGATCACCGGATACAGAGAAAGATATTTCACGGCGGGAGCTCGCAGCGGGTATGTGGTTTATGACTGGAAGCAAAAGAAGGAGTCTGAAGAGGCCGTATTCGAGAAGATTTCTGATATCTGTGTGAGTATGAAATCTGTCGATTGGCTGGCTATGCCAGAGCGTATTGATCGTGTAGTGCCGGTTAAGCTTACCGAGGATGCAAAAGCAAAATACCGGCAGCTTGAGAGGGACTTGCTTCTCCCCATGATCGATGCGGACATTGTAGCCAATACAGCAGCAGTACTGTCCAACAAACTGCTACAAATGGCAAATGGGGCTGTTTACGATGAGAATAAAGGCGTAAGAGAGATCCATGATGCAAAGCTTGATACCCTGGAGGATGTCTTGGAAGGGGCCAATGGGCATCCGGTATTACTGTTTTACAGCTACAAACATGATCTAGATCGTATCAGAATGCGTTTTAAGCATTGCCGGACATTGAGAAAAGGTGCTGAAGGCAGCAAGGATATCGCCGATTGGAATGCCGGAAAGATTCAGCTTCTAGCAGTCCATCCAGCATCAGCGGGGCACGGGTTAAACTTACAGGATGGCGGCAGTACGATAGTATGGTTCGGGCTTACCTGGAGTCTGGAGCTGTACCAGCAGGCAAATGCCAGATTACATAGGCAGGGGCAAAAGCATAGCGTTATCATCCATCACTTGATAGCCGAAGGGACGATTGATGAGGACGTTATGGAGGCGCTACAAGCCAAAGCAGCTGGGCAGGATGCATTAATGACAGCGGTAAAAGCAAGAATTGAGAAAGTGAGGGCTGCATAATGGCAAGTAGTGAACAGATTAAAATTTGGAAAGGTCAAATTGCAATATACAAGGAGATCTATACAGGGCGGTACCCCGGTAAGCAGGCATCTGATAAATTGATCGGATCATTCTGTAAAATCAATGGCATACCCTGGCCGCTTCCGGATGTAGCTGACGAGGATGAGTTTGATTTCTTGAAATAGGGGTGATTACGGATGAAAACATCGGATGAGGTTATGTATGCTTTATGGAAATCAAAGCAGTATGGATGGACACAGACGCAGATAGCGGAGCTTTTCGGCTGTGATGTAGCAACTATATGCCGACACATTGAACCACAGAGATGGCAGAAATGGGAGATTGTTATGTCTCCGTTAAAACTTAAAAAGCTGTATGAGGAATTGGGATCCGTCCGAAAAGTGGCTGATGCCTTATGGTGTAGTTACGCAACAATAAGACGCAGGCTTCATAAATATAAGATTCCAATAAAGAAAAGAGGTAAAGAGTCATTTAGAAAAAACATGACTCTTTGTGGAAAATAGCGGCTTATAAGACTTTTTAAAAATATTTTTTAACCCATTTGCATAGATGGGTTTTATTTTTTGCAGGTAGATTGGGTGCTTTCATGTACAATTTATGCAGGAAGGTGATATTTATGGCCAAACTTACAGCGAAACAGCAGAGATTTGTAGAGGAGTACCTGATTGACCTGAATGCTACACAAGCAGCAATTCGTGCTGGCTACAGTACTACTAGTGCATGCGTTATTGGGAGTGAAAACCTTGCAAAACCGAACGTGCGCGCATCCGTAGACCGGGCGCTGGCTGAGAGGTCAAGGCGTACAGGTATAAACGCGGATCGTATCCTCCGTGAATTAGCCTGTATAGGATTCGTAAATGTGGGCAAAGCGGTAAATACGAAAGATGCTACACTCAAGAATGATGCATCCGAGGATGACACAGCCGCGATTGCCTCCGTAAAAGTAAAAACAACATACACAGACGCGGGGGAGACCGTGGAGAGGGAAATTAGATTCCATGACAAGAATAAGTCCCTTGAATTGCTCGGTAAGCACCTGAATATGTTTAAGGACAATGTTAACCTCATGGGATCTCTCGCAGTAAAAATTGTTGATGATATAGGGGCCGATGATGGAAACGATTAGGATGTCGGAGAAAGTCCTGCCTGCTTTCAGAAACTTCTGGAGGGCCTGCGATAAGTTTTTACGCAAGGTATGCAAGGGTGGACGTAATAGCTCCAAGAGCTCTCATATCAGTATAAGGATAATATATGAGCTTATGAAAAAGCCGGTTAATGCGCTGGTAATCAGAAAAGTATATAACACTGTTGAAACCAGCGTATATGAGCAGCTTAAATGGGCGATAGAGTATCTGGGAGTGGGGGCACATTGGAAGACCAAGGAAAGCCCCTACGAGCTCACATACCTGCCAAGAGGCAATAAGATATTATTCAGAGGTGGGGATGATACTCTTAAGATAAAATCCATAAAAACGAGTAAATTTCCCATAACCATAGTCTGGATAGAAGAGGCAACGGAGTTTAAGACTGAGGAAGAGGTTGACGCTATAACAGATTCGGTACTAAGGGCAGAGCTACCAGGAGGATTGCAATACAGCATATTTTTAAGCTATAACCCTCCAAAGCGAAAGCAGCACTGGTTAAACAAGAAGTATGAGACGCAGTTTTTACCTGCTAATACCTATGTCCATCATAGCACGTATCTTGACAATCCGTACTTATCGGAAACAGCAAAGCAGGAAGCGGAAGAGGTTAAGAAAAAGAATCTTAAAAAATATGAATGGAACTGGCTAGGTAAACCAACAGGGGCGGGCATAGTGCCATTTGAGAATCTGGTATTCAGGAGAATCACGGATGAAGAGGTCAAGGGCTTTGACAACATAAGGCAGGGCATTGACTGGGGATATGCAGCAGATCCATTTTGTTTCCTGCGGTTGCACTATGATAAGACGCGTAGGATATTATATTTTATAGACGAGATATACGAGATTAAACTAAGTAATCGGGAAGCAGCCGATAAGATTAAAGCGAGAAAGTACCAGGCAGATATGATAACAGCTGACAGTGCGGAGCCTAAAAGCGTTAATGAGGTCAGAGGATACGGTGTGAGAATCAAGGGAGCGAAGAAGGGCCCCGGATCTGTAGAGTTTGGTGAGAAGTGGTTGGATGACCTCGAGGAAATAGTTATAGATCCGGAGCGCACACCGAATGCAGCTAAGGAATTTGAGGCTATAGACTACCAGGTTGATGCAGACGGCAATATCAAGAATAAGCTTGACGATAAAGATAACCACGGTATTGATGGCACGAGATACGCACTAGAGGACGATATGCGTCCAGGATGGGGATGGTAGAATGTTTAAAGCACCGAAGGATATCAATGCATTTCTTAGATCAGCTATAAGCAATTTTGAGGGCTCTGACGAATGTCAGATGATGCGTGTCGGGGATGCGTATTATGACAGTGATAACACCAAGATAATGGCGCGTAAAAAGCTTATGTACGCCAGAGATACCGGCACTAATGCGGACTATCTCATCGAAGATCCATACAAAGCCAATAACAAGCTTGCAGCTGGGTATTACAAAATATTGGTGGATCAGAAGATACAGTATTCACTTGGTAAACCGGTTACTATCCGGGCAGGAAAGCAAGACATCCTTGATCTGCTGGGTAAAGAAGAATTCCCTAAGGCTTTGAAGAAGACCGGGAAAGCTGCATCCAAGAAATTTATAGGATGGGCTCAACCGTATATCAGTGGGGATGAAAAATTTAAGCTCATGCACATACCGAGTGAACAGGTAATAGCGATGTACAAAACGGATGATGCTGATGAGCTTGATTATGCTATCAGGTTTTACCCTGTTACGATTCTCAACAGCAAGGATGAAATGGTGAAGGTAATTCGCGTCGAGGTATGGGACGATATCCAGGTTACTTACTATCAGCAGGATCCGGAGAACAAAGAATATAAATTTTTGGAAGGGGTAGTTAATCCCAGGCCGCACATGATACAAAAGCTACAGTATGGCGATACAGTTACCCAGTCTGAGAATCTCTCTTGGGGTAAGGTACCCCTGATACCGTTTTATAACAATGATGAACGGGTACACGATCTAAAGCCGGTCAGAAGACACATTGATGTGTATGACATAGTGGAATCAGATTTCGCAAACAACCTGGAGGACATTCAGGACATTTACTGGGTGCTTAAAGGCTATAACGGTACCAACCTTGATACATTCCTGAACGAGGTCCGTAAATACAAAACCCTGAAAGTGTCCGATGAGGGCGACGCACATGCCGAGAGTGTTAATATACCGACAGAAGCGCGTACTGCTATGCTTGACCGGATAAATGATGATATCTTCCGCTTTGGCCGTGGGGTAGATACCTCTAAAACCGGGGATGGCAATATCACCAACATAGTAATCAAGTCTCGGTTTGCTAACCTTGACCTAAAAGCTAATGAATTTGAATCTGAGTGCCGAGACTTCATTGATCGCGTTATGCGTTTCCTGAATAGGTATCTGCAGATAAACGGACAGACGCCTGTGGGGGATTATGATGTAACATTCAATAGGTCTATGATTATGAATGAGACAGAGATCCTGACAGCCAATGCAGGGCAGCAGGGCAATGTATCCGATGAAACAAGGCTATCAAATCATCCGTGGGTGGATGATGTTGCAGAGGAGCAGGAGAGACTCGAAGCAGAAAAGCCGGATGTAGAGTTAGACGATGACGATCTGGAGGATGACATAGATGGACAAGGATCAGGAACTAACAAAGCTGGTTGAGCAGCTTCTTAACACCTATACAAAAAAGCTTTCCGGCGAGTACCAGAGAGCGTATAACAGCATGAGGGATACGATATACAAGTATGTAAATAAATATGCTATTGATGGAAAGCTTACCCGTTCAGAGATGTATAAGTATAATCGCTTCCAGAAGCTTCAGGCACAGCTGCTGAATGAAATTAAGACATTGCAGCTGACCAATACCCCCCAGGTAAGCGCTTATCTTGTAGATCAGTACCAGCTCAATTACTTTTATTCCGGATACATACTTGAAACGAATTATCAGGTTAAGCTTGCATATGGTAATATAGCCAGATCCAGTATAAGCAAGGGTATTCTCACGCCAATGTCTAAGATCAGCCTTAAAAGCAATAAAGAGGCTATACAGCGTAAGATACAGACAAGTCTGATTCAGAGTATTGCCCAAGGTGAAGGTATCCGGGATCTGACTGCACGGATCAAGAAAGATCTGGAAACCAATGCAAATAAGGCAGTAGATATTGCACGTACTGAGACAACCAGGGTATGTAATTCAGCGAAGCAGGACAGTTACGAACATGCTGGAAATATGGGTTTGAAGCTCAATAAGCGCTGGGTTTCTTCTCTGGACAGCGTGACAAGGGAAAGTCACCAGGATATGGATGGTGAGACCGTAGGTATGGACGAGAAATTCAGTAACGGTCTTATGTATCCTGGGGATCAGAGTGGGCCGCCGGAGGAGACCATTAATTGCCGATGCCCGATGATAGCCGTGCTTGATGGGTATGAGGATGTAAATGAGTTTAGGCGTGCAAGGGGCACTGATGGTAAAAACGAGGTCATTCCGAATATGACATATAAGGAATGGCAGAATGCGAGGGTAGGATGAAGATACCGGAGAAGGTCAAAATTGGCGGGACAAATTATGCTGTTAAGTACGAGGATAGACTTAATACCGGAAGCAACATGGCTTACGGCCATATCGATTATGAAAGAGCGCTAATCAGGATAGAACCGAATATCCAGGGCGAGCAGGGTAAGTTCAAAACGCTATTACATGAAATAATCCACGGTATCACACATCACTTTGATCTAAAACTTGATGAGGACGAGGATACCATTGATAGGCTTGCTACTGGTTTACATATGGTCATTGTCGATAACCCGGATATATTCTCATAGATAACCTCCTCTCGACTCCGTCATTGCACGGAGTTTTTTTTTTACGCAAAAAAAGAAAAGAGCCTTTATTTAGACTCTTTTTTTTTCAAATTCCCGAATAGCGTCCTATCTTTCGATTCAATAAAGCTCTTCCAAAATGCTTGATCTGGGTATCCGTCAACGATCACCCAATCATAGCCGGTTGTTGCTAGTTTCATAGGATTTCCTCCTTTACCATCAGATGGGATGCATGTTCCCTAACTATTTCCCTTACCTTTTCATTAAACCACTCTGTTCGGCTTTTGTAACCGGCTTTTTTGAGTGCAATGTCGAGTACTTTCTCATAATCTCTTTTGATTTGCTCGGTTGCATGTGCTATGCGGATTTCCGTATAAACGCGAGGCATTATATCACCGCCTCGTATACAGTCTTATCCCAATTAAATTCAAATACACCTTCTACAACCCTTATTTTCCCGCCGTAAGCTGAGCCATAACCTTCATCAACAACCTGCTTCTTACAATCCTCAATACTGGCTAACTGCAATTTATCTGTTTTAATACCTTCTGCTTTTGCTTCTGCTGTAGAAATGGTTCCACCGCTATAGGCTTCAAGCTTAAACACTTTAACCATACCTATATCCCCTTTCGATTTGATATTCTTATCATACCGTACATTGTACCGTAAGTCAAGAGGTTAGAATAAATTTATTTTTTTCATTGCACAAGAAATAGCCGGCTTTTTGTACAATGGAATCAATGAATACTCGGGCGGGAGAATAAGCCGCACTCTATACCGGCGACAACCGGAATAAAAAGTCGTGGAGGACACGCATATGGAATGGTTAAAACAGTTGATTGAAGCTGCCTTAAAAGGCAAAGTATCAGACGAGGGTAAGCTGGGAGAGCTCATTGCAGGGGTATTGGAGAGCGTGAAAAAGGAAATAGGTAAGCACTTCATCCCTAAGGAAGAATTCAATTCCAAGAATGAGGATCTGAAAGACACTAAGAAAAAGATGGATGATCTGCAAAAGCAGGTTGATGACCTGAGTAAGAGCGGGAATGATGCTGTAAAGTTCAAAGAAGATCTGGAGAAGGTTAACAAGGAATTTACAGCGTATAAGGAAACTGCTGAGAAGCGCGAAACCAACCGGCAGAAAACAGCATCCATTGAGAGATCACTCAGGGAAGCAAAAGCCTCAACAGATGCCATTGACCTGTTAACAAGCCAGTTTGACCTTGACAAGATCATCCTGGACAGCAAGGGTAACATCGTAGACTGGGATAACCATCTTAAGCCGATTAAGGAAAGCCGCAAGACCTTATTTGGAGAAGTGAAAAACGAAACCGGCAAGCCTCCAGCAGGCGGAGGATCCGGTAGTGGCGGAACAGTAACCAAGCAGCAGCTCATCGACAAGTACAACGAGGCTGAGAAAGCCAGAAATGTTATGCAGATGGTGCAGTTGCAAGCACAAATAAAAAATTTCAAGGAGTGAGTTTAAATGGCATACACAGATAGAGAAGATCTAAATTATTTAGGCCAGTTATTCATGATAGGAGCAAATCAGACTCCGTTCCTGAACGCAATCGGCGGACTCAGCGGGGGTAGAACGGCACAAAGTTTTCTGTTCCCTGTTGCACAGCCCTGGGCGCTTAACAGCGCATCACAGCCAGCTATCACTGAAGCCGCTTCGGCAGCAGCCGCAGCAGCTACTACCTACACCAGAGGCCAGGACACAAACACTGTACAGATATTCAAATATGACTATGCAGTGAGCTTTGCAAAGCAATCCACTACTGGTGAAATCGCAGGAATCGCCATCAATGGAGATCAGCCTGTAAAGGATGAGCTTGCATTCCAAAGAATGGCACAGATGAGACAGATGGCTGTTGATGTAGAGTATAGTTTCCTTCAGGGGACATATCAGGCTGCAACCAACGCAAGCACAGCAGCAAAGACCAGAGGGCTTATCGCTGCAATATCCGCCAATGCGGTAGCCGGTGGCAGTGCATACCTTACCAAAGCGATGATCCAGGAACTGCTCAGAGAAATGGCGGCTAATGGCGCTATATTCCAGAACATGGCTATACTTTGCAATGCATACCAGAAGCAGGGTCTTACAGATCTGTACGGTTATGCTCCTGAAGATAGAAATATTGGTGGAGTTAATGTCAAACAGATCGAGACTGATTTCTGCATGCTGGCTCCTATGTGGGCACCTTACATGCCGACTACATCAGTTGTAATAGCTGAAATGTCCGCATGTGCTCCCGTATTCTGTCCTTATGAAGGCCAGATTATAGCGGATGTGCCTACAGCAGTAACCGCAGCTCAAAAGGGCGGATTCATTTACAGCCAGATAGGTCTGGACTATGGTCCCGAAGAATACCACGGCAAGATCACCGACCTGCTTGACGCTTGATAACAAATAAAGCATAGGAACTAATGCCCCGCTGGAACACTCTGGCGGGGCTACTATGAAAGGATGAATATAAAATGACTACACCTACCTATGATTTTTCTGAAATCCGCAATCCTCAGCTAAGGAAAACGCTTGAGGATTTTGTTGCCGAAGTCTTTGCCATTGCCGATGGGCATGACCATGACGGATCAAACTCAAAGACACTCTCTCCTGAAGCCGTAGTTGCAAACGATTCCATAAGTGCAGCCAAAATACAGGCCAATGCTGTAACAACCGAGAAGATAATTGGTGATGCTGTAACCACAGCAAAGATCCTTGATGCTAACATCACAGCTGCAAAACTGGCTTCTGACGCAGTTACTACGGCAAAGATACTTGATGCTAACGTAACAGCCGCAAAGATAGCCACAGGAGCTGTAGAAACCGCTAAACTGGCAGCCGATGCAGTGGATGGAACAAAACTAGCTGATGATGCTGTGGACAGTGAGCACATTGCAGCTGGGGCGATAGATCCTGAACATTTGGCAGCCAGCGCCGTTGAAACGGCTAAAATAGCCAATCTTAATGTTACCACTGCCAAGATAGCAGCCGATGCTATAGATGGTACCAAGCTGGCAGATAATGCTGTCGATTCTGAGCATATCACAGCAGGTGCTATCGATGACGCTCACCTGGCTGTCGGTGCAGTTAGCGCCACAAAGATTGGTACAGATGCAGTAATAACCGCAAAGATCCTGGATGCTAATATCACAGCCGCAAAACTTGCTTCTGACTCAGTAGAGACAGCAAAGATAGTAGCCTTGAATGTCACGGCTGCAAAGCTTGCTGCGGATGCTGTAGAGACAGCAAAGATAAAAGATGCCAATGTTACCTCCGCAAAGCTTGCAGCCAATGCGCAGCCTCTGACCACTGCTGTAGCAGATCCGGGAGATGGGCAGGCAATAGCAGTCACCAATTCCGGTACCTGTCCTCTTGTGTCCGGTGGAGCTGAGACCAGGACTCTGGCAGTACCTACATTCGCAGGACAGAAATTGATCCTGGCATGCAAAACATATGTCGGAGATATTGTTATTACAGTGGCCTCCGCATTTAACCAGACCGGCAATAACACCATTACGGTGGAAGCTGCCGGGGATTATATCGAGCTCACGGGTATAGAGGTTGGTGCTGCAAAAGCATGGCGGGTAACTGCTAATGATGGATGTACACTGACTACAGTATAATAGCGGCTAATAGAGGGGCTTCGGCCTCTCTTATTGGCTAAGTGGAGGGGAAAACAATGCTTTTTTATGGTAATGGTATAGTCTGGGACAAAGAAAAGAACAAGAGGCTTTGTAAGTTTATAAAAGGGCAGTTTGAGACAGACGACAAGAGGATTACATCAATCCTACGGGATAACGGATATAAGCATGATCCTGAGAAGGAACCTGAGAAGGAACCTGAGAAGGAGCTGGAGTCTGAGATAGGGTATATGCTTGATATAGGTACAGAACCACTGCCTCCAGCAGATGATACTGTGAAGGAAGCAAAAGGGCTGGAAGACATGGAGCTTCCCGAACTCAGGGCAATTGCCGATAAAATGGGTATCAAGTATGCCCTCAATATAGGCAAAGAAAAACTGATAAATAAAATAAGACAGGGTGATAGATCATGAGTCTACCGAGAATAACTGAGCTGCTTGGTTGGATAAAGGATAAATTAATCTCTTCACCGTATGCCTTCGAGCAGGTGACAGTTGATAATACTGCAGGCGGTAAGGGGTTAACAGCCGCAACATACGATGCTTCAAAGAGAGCCGTTATTACTGTTGAAACAGCACAGATACGGTACAGGGCAGATGGTGGGGCTCCTACAACTACTGTAGGCCACATAGCTGATATTGGTGATACCATTGAACTTGAATCTGCAAGTGAGATTGCCAATTTTAAGGCGATCCGCACAGGTGCAAACAGTGGTTTAATCAGTGTAAGCTATTTTGATTAAGGCGGTGCATAACGATGAAACATAAAAAAGGAACGGCCCTGATAGAAGAACAATTGGCTAATATTGCGCGGTATTTAAGTACACCAGTGGCAACATACACCCATAGCACAAACACAGAAGTGGTTGTAAGTGCCGTTGATGTTGACACAGATACTTTTACCAGTGTTGGGCATGGATTAGTAAATAACGATGTAATTTTCCCAACTTTAAACACTAATCCCGGCGCAGTATATCCGTTGCAGGTGTATGCAGGCGGCATGGTGCAAGGACTATACTATGTCGTTAATAAAACAGATGATACTTTTCAGCTCTCTCTTACAAGCGGAGGTGCAGCTATAAATCTGACAGCTAACGCTACAATTGACTTGACAAAATGGCACTTTGAAAGTTTTGTTTTGAGTATTACAATAAACAATTTGCCCGCAAGTAAAAGGTATAAAATTAAATTAATGAGTAAAGCTGCAGCAGCTGGGTATATTTCCTTGTCGTTAAATGGTACCAACCCAGGCAATGCATTTGCGTTAAGCACCCTCGCAACATACAGCGATTGTAAACTTGTAAATGCTATAGGCAGTATATCGTCAAGGAGCGAATTTATTATAGATACCAATGGGCGCATGTTTGTGGAAGGGTATGCAAATTGTATTAACGTGAACGCTGCTCAGGCAGCACAATATTCATCGACATTGCAACAAATCTACACCAGATGCATGACCAACTATATGCAAGCCACTGATATTACGAGCATTACTATTGAATTATTGTATAGAGGTATTACTAATGGCTCAACTGTGGAGGTGTACAAAGTATGAAAAACATAATATACAATGCTCTAACAGGTGAAACAACTTTTGAAGAAGTGTCTGACGTTGAAATGTTTGCGGTAGAGCCAGAACCCACCACAGAAGAAGTGCTTGACGAGCTTATTGAAGTGCTTGTTGACAAGGGGGTAATATTCTAATGGCATATAATAAATTAAAAGCTTATATTGGTAAAAAGGGCTTAAAAGCCAAAGCCGATAGCAACAAAACCGATAAAGAAAAGCTAATTTCCGACATAAATAAAGCTACTACGGTAGCACAATTAAAGGCTGAAATGGCGAAAATGATTAAGTGAGTTACCGCGGAATAGGGCGCAAAGGCGCGGTAAGGCTAGTTCTACAGTCCTATAGATATAATACCATAGCCCTATTAATAAAAAAAACCTTGACTGATATAATGGTGTCAAGGTCAGCTATAAATATTTGAATATAGCAAAGGGAGTCCCCAGTACCACCTGGAAGACTCCCTCACACAGGCCCCTGTAGGAGGGAAACTGTGATTACGCGTATTAATTATACCATTTCGCCTCCTGCATATCAAGGAGGCGTTTAAAATTGAAAGAGGAAATTATCGTCCGGATTCTGGACAAAGCCTACAACTTTTTAGATCGTGAGCAGATCGAGAAGCTTCGTAATATTCTCAATGAGGAATTATGCCACTACACAGTGGTCCTCGAGTGTACCGATCTAGCGCTCACAGATAATCTTACCGAAAGGATCCTCATCTATGCAGCTTCAAAGAGGCTTGATGGTATATCTTTAAAAACAATCAGAAACTATCTGTACACTTTGAAAAAGTTTGCCGATGCACTGAGAAGAGATGTAGAGCTAATTAATGCCATGGATATCCGTATGTATCTTGCGAGATATTCTCAGCTAAACGAAGTGGAAAATAGCACAATGGCAACGATGATATGGATACTAAAGGCTTTCTTTGGTTGGCTCCAGAATGAGGATTACATAGTAAAAAATCCGATGTGTAAGATAAAGGCCACTAAAGTTGAAAAACGGCTGCGGGATTATCTCACACAAATTGAATTGGAGCATTTACGTATAGCCTGCAGAACCAAACGCGATACGGCACTCGTGGAAGTATTTTATTCAACCGGCTGCAGGCTATCCGAAATTTATGCTCTTAATAAAAGTGATATTGATTGGAATAATGATTCGTGTCTGGTAATCGGTAAGGGTAACAAAGAAAGACGGGTATATTTTAATGCTAAAGCCCGTGTGCATTTGTGGCGGTATTTTGACAGCCGGAAGGATGATAACAATGCATTATTTGTTTCCGACCGCGCACCATATGACCGGTTGTCATGTAGGTCAATTGAAGAAGTTTTTGAAGACATCGGCTCGAGAGCAGGATTAAATAAGCATGTCCACCCCCACATCATGAGACACACATTTGCCATGGCAATGTTGAAAAACGGAGCTAGTATGGCAGCCATTCAGCAGCTACTCGGTCATAGTGACATTGGAACAACGATGATTTACTGTCATTTAAACGATGATGAATTGAAAATGATTCACAAAAAGTGTTCATAAAAAAACAAATTAAGAGTCCGGGAAACCGGGTTCTTTTTATTATGCTCAAAAAAAAAGGAGGATGTATAAATTATGAATATTGTAAAACCGAATTGGCATTGGCGATTGGATCCGGCAGTCAGTCCACTAAAACTTGAAGAAGTAGACAGCATTGCTTTGCATCATATGGCTCACCCAACTGCAGACATTTGGGAGATAGAAAAGTGGCATCTTGATCGAGATAATAGGACATGGAAGGGTTTTGGATATAACTATTGGATAGGTTTTGATGGGTCGATTTATGAGGGGCGCGGACTAAATCAAGGAGCCGGTGTACTTGATAATAATAGCCACATAATCAGCATTGGTTTCCAGGGAGCATATGAACCAAGCACAAAGTACAAATGTAACTCAATTATGCCGGAAGCTCAATATTTATCAGGGGTTGAATTAATTCGCTATCTTAGACGGCTAATAACTACCATCAAGACGATTGATGGACATAAGCACTGGCAAAACACAAGTTGTCCAGGTAAATACTTTCCGCTAGCTGTAATGATTACAGAGGCTTTAATGGAGGATACAGCAGTGTATAAACATATTATACTTGGAAATGGTAAGATACCTCAAACAATTGAATTCGGAGCATGTGGTGATCACGTAAAACTGCTGCAGCGCGAATTAAATTTTGCAAGCTTTGCATGTGGAGCTATAGACGGTGATTTCGGTATAAAAACACTGGCTGCAGTAAAGAAATTTCAAAAAACTGCTGGGCTTACAAAAGACGGTATTGTTGGACCAAGAACTTGGGATGCATTGCTGGGAGTAGATATAGTTGAGCTAGATCCGCTGCAGCTGTCAGCAAAGTTGGTAAACAGTTCTGGTAAAATATTATCTAAAACCGTGAAAAGCTTTATTAACGGTAACTTTTTTAATTATGGCAATCCAGGTGTAACAATCGGTTGGCTGATGTCTGCAGGTAAGGTTTTGCATGACAGGCACGAATATAAAACATGGAAAGGTAATATCAAAGGTACCTTGCTTGTATTAAAGGATGGAACTGTTAAAGCCGCTCAAATGCCTGACAAAGACATTGCCTCGATTGTTGATCAGATAAAATTTGCATGCCAGGGCTTTTATCTTCCAGCTTCAGGGGATGTAAAAGAAAGCATTAAGTTTGAAGGATTTAATCCTGATTCAGTTGGATATAGATGCAACCGTCTGGCTATAGGCTTCAACGGCAAGAAAATCAATATTGTGGTTCAACGGTTCAGTGATGCAGCACGCATGAGGCATACAATGGACTTACTCGGATGTGCTGGCCGATCAATCTGCCTGGATAGTGGAGGGTCTGTAAATTTAGTTGCTGAAGGAAAGGCAGTATTCACGACAAGCCGCGTTCTGGCTAATATTCTAACTTGGTAAAAGTTTATTGTTCAAAAGCTGGCCCCCAGGCTCAAAGGGGAGAAAGGTCAAATATGAAATTTGCAAAGAAAGGTTTTATCTGTTTACTCATTGCAATGGTAATCATGATGATGTGTTCGCTTGGAGTATTTGCTGCAGATAGCTCCCCTACAGAAAACGAAATAGGATACACATCATGGGGGTATCTTGGAACAATGGGCGGAGCCATGGCGGCCACCTTGGTGATTGTTCAATTTCTAAAGGTCCCCCTGGATAGTATTCGGAAGATACCTACTCGATTTTTTGTATACTTTATTGCGCTATTAATATTGCTTTTCGCGGAATATATTACTCAAGGCACTATATTATTTGAACGGGCAGGATTAATTGTCTTAAATGCTATAATAGTTACAACAGCTGCCATGGGTGCCTACGAAGTAACATTCCGAAAGCTCGAACTAAAACAGTCTTCAGCGTAATAATATGACCATATTTAATCACAGAGGGTACCTTGTATATCAAGGTACCCTTTTCGAATTTTAACATAAGTTGAAAAATGGAGGTACAAATGAATAGTTTTATAGGATGGATTGGCGGTAAAAAACTACTTCGTAATGAAATCATTAGAAGATTTCCTGAGAAATTTAGCAGATATATTGAAGTATTCGGTGGAGCCGCCTGGGTATTGCTTGCAAAAGAGCGGCATGCAGAATTAGAGGTTTATAACGATGCCAACGGGGACTTGGTAAATCTTTTTAAGTGTGTCAAATATCACTGCCCGGAGCTGCAGCGAGAGCTTTCATTCATGTTAAATTCCAGGGAACTTTTTGAAGATTTTAAAGCTCAGTATAGCATCAGAGGCATGACGGACATCCAAAGAGCTGCCCGATTCTTTATGCTTATAAAGACTTCTTATGGGTCGGATGTAAGAAGCTATGGATGTGTCAAAAAGAACATCTCAGTTATGGTACAGTACCTTGATAAGATTCAGGAGAGGCTATCTAGGGTAGTTATAGAAAACAAGGACTTTGAAGGTCTGATTAAGGTTTATGACAAGCCAGACGGGTTAATATATTTTGATCCGCCTTACTATGGCACTGAGAAGTATTATGATGCTGTATTTCCAAAAGATGACCATACAAGGCTGTTTGTGTCTATTACAAAGGTAAAAGGCAAGTTTTTACTTTCATATAATGATTGCGAATATATAAGGGAGCTTTACAAAGGCTTCAGGATTGAGGAAATTAGCCGAAATCATAACCTTGTTGGTAAATACGATGGCCGAGATGGAAGATATAGTGAATTGATAATACGGAACTATTAATTTTTTTTATAAATTGAATAACCTAAACAGTTATATTCTAACCAACTAGAAGATGAAATAACCCATAGTGGTAGAATTTCCCCAAGAACATATTTGGGGGAATCATTATGATAAAAATTCATTTATCTAGACTTCTGGGTGAAAAAAGATAGACACAGGCTGATCTTGCAAGAAAGACAGGCATTCGTCCAACTACAATCAATGAAATGTATCATGAAATAATTGAACGAATCAACTTGGATTACTTGGATCTTATCTGTGAAGCTCTTGAGTGCGAAGTATCTGATATTTTAGAATACATACCAAAAAAACAGAGACAAACCGGTAAAGACTTTATTAAGTAGAAATTACGATGATTACATCTTTATATAAAAATATTGGTTTTCTACACTTGATATGATATTATTTCCTAATACATTATCTGGAGAATATTATAACGAGGTAGAATAAAAATGAATTATAAGATTATTGAAGTACAATACAAAAGAAATATAGAAGGTCAAAAATATGAGAAAATAGGAAAAATTGATGAAGCAATAAAGCTATATGAGATGAATGTAAATGAAATGTGTGAAGGTAATTTTCCATATGATAGGCTATCTATTATATACCATAAAATGAAAAGATATGATGATGAAAAACGAATTTTGAATAAGGCGATATCAGTTTTTGAAAAAATCGATATAAGACGAAGAGATATACAACCAAAATTAAAAAGTTTTAAAGAACGCTTATCCAAGCTATAATATACAATAAATCATATATAAAATCATACATTAAATATTTAATTTAAATTTGCCAAATTTAGTGCGAAATTTTGCCAAATAATT
>Ga0209318_1001209_pt1 | contig 17602 bp, 32 predicted proteins | sample RifGroE1_FD_183999 | JGI IMG/M metagenome (GOLD analysis project Ga0209318, IMG submission 183999) | Groundwater microbial communities from Rifle, Colorado, USA - Groundwater E1 (SPAdes) (version 2) | ecosystem: Environmental > Aquatic > Deep subsurface > Groundwater | place: Rifle, Colorado...
CCGCTATGGTTGACGAAAAGATAGGTGAAGTCAAACCGAGTATTGGTATGTCTGTGCAGGATGTAAGCAGAAATCCCTTTAGGCGCAACCGAGAGGACAGACAACCGCCAAGACCGGAGATTAAAATCGACAACGAAGAAGCGAATAACCGTTTTGACATGGCGCAGGGACAACCGCAGGAAACCGGTAAGTTTAAGGAATACATGACAACTCTATGGCATCAAATTTCCAGAGCATTTGAACATCTACCGGCAGGCCAACGATTTGAGCCGGTACGCTTTCAACTACTGGAATTGAAAAAGCAGGTTGGAGTTGCCAATGATAAGACTTTACGTGTTCTGCAAGGGTTGACTTCCCAAATGAAAAAACCTGCTTACACTCTGTTTAGACATAAGGTTATCTTTAATGATCTGATTAATGAAGCAGAAGTGCAGGAAGTAACAGAAGATCAGATTCTATGGTTCGGCATGACGCTCGATGAAATGAAAGCGCACATGGTCAAGATTAATGCTGAGATGGAATTTTACCCGGAGGTCAAAGAAGCGGTTCAACTTAGGCATGATCTATGGGCAGGGTTTAAGGATGATTACATCAAGGCCATGAAGGACATAGGTTATAATGTCGAAAAGAAACTGCAAAAAGAGGACTATTACCGCCATATGGTTATTAAGTATGCCGAGGAAAAGCATAAGGCAAACATGGGCAAAAAGAAGGTCACAATGCCCACCAAGGCCGCTTATCTAAGGCAAAGGGGTAATACCTCACTTGACATTAACACCGAGTTTATCGAGGCCGAATATGAAATTATGTCGCAAATGCTATACGACATTGAACGGGCAAAGTTTTTCAAGATGCTGGATGATAAATATAATCTGGTTAAGGAATTGAAGCGGCAGGCAATAGAGGTCAACGATACTAACATCATGCCTCTGTTTAGGGAAATGGCCGAGCAATGGAACGAAAACGCCAATATTAAACGGTCAGATTATACTGGCGAGGACGTTTACCGACAGACGCTAAACAAAAAGCAGGCTATGGCAATAACTAAACTTGCAGGTATGGCTGTAAATGGTATATTGCCGGATAACAACGGTATGTACCGGGGACTGATTAGTGACTTAATCGAGAGTTATTATGATGAGGACGGTATGAAGCGAGACGATATTTTACCGTTATCTAATCAATCATCGAATCAACTTTATCGTTATGCGGCATGGATTTTAAAGACGAGTGAGAAAGAGGACATTGAAGGACGGTCCATAACTGACTTAAAGGACGTTCCGAGTGATATTGTAGGTTATCAGGTAAGACTTCCCGGCAAACAAGGTTTCGGTAAGGTTATTGCTTATCATGCTCAAAAGGGTATGGCGAAGGTTAATATTACCGACAAGGAAACTAAAACCGTATCAACCAGGGAATACCGTATAACCGAACTAAAACTTATCGGTAAAGGCAATAACGCCGGTACTCCTGCTATGGCTGCCGCAATGCTATTCAAGGGCAGGGCCGAGAAGCAGAAATTCCTAAAAGAAAAATTAGGCGAGAAATACGTTACCTGGGAAAAGTTAATTCCGAAAGGTTATTCTCAACTTAAACAGAAGGAAGGTACTATCTTCTATTTTGCTGATAGCATTGAGTCTAAGCAGGCCGAAATGCTCTATTCTGGCATGGTTGAGGAATTGGGTATTAAGCAGGAGGATTTACAACGTGTCATGGTCATGGGCGGTCAGATTAAGGACTATGTTATACCTGACGAGATTATCTTGACTATTGATAACCTTGACCCATACAAGGCCAGTAAAAATATACTTGGCCAAAGTCTCAGGGCGACACTACGGGCATGGAAGGTATATCAGTTAATTTCACCGAGGAGGTTCTTTAAATACAATATCCGTAACCTGTCCGGTGATGCTGACGCTTTATTTGTCGGTAATCCTGGGGCGTTCAAGAAGGTTCCGCAGGCGGTCAAGGAGTTGTATCCGGTGTTTAAAAAAGACAGGTCAATGACACCGAGCATGAAGGACTGGTTTGAGCGCGGAGGATTTGAAACGCTTCTACAATCTCAGGAAATTGGTGAGATTAATCAACTAAAGATGTTTGTTGATATTATCGAGCGTGAGAATAAGAAGGGACTTCTTAATAAAGCCGGCACTCCTTTTGTGAAGGTGTGGCAAGGTTACTGGAAAACAGTGAGACTATCAACCGACATGAGAGAAGCAATACTTCGCTATGCCGCATATCTTGACTTCTTAGAGCAAATGCAGGGCACCGAGGATAAACCTAACGCCGAGGGCAGACCTAAAACATTTGCAGCCAGCTATGAGGACGAGGTTATGGCATTAGACGATATTAAGGATAGGGCGTTTAAGTTGTCGAATGAACTGCTTGGAGCATATGACCAAGTTTCTGTTATCGGTCAGGGACTTAGGGAATATCTGATACCGTTTTGGTCATGGCAGGAAGTTAACATTAAGCGGTATGTTAAGTTAATGAAGAACGCAGCGAGAGACGATCAACTTGCCGGACTTGTTGGGCGTAAACTATTAGTAGGTGTTGCTGTTAGATCGCCTGCACTTGCCCTAAGGGTTGGTAGACTTGCTTTAATGGCAACCGCTTTATGGGTAATATTGACACTCTGGAATAACACTTTCTTTCCTGATGAGGAAGAAGAACTATCCGAGGATGAGAGAAGGAAACCGCACATTATCTTTGGGCGCAATAAAGACGGTAGCATAAGTAACTTTACCCGTCTTGGCGCATTGCAGGACTTCGTTGACTGGTTCGGGGTGGATGCTGGCAGTATTCAAGATATTCGTGACATTCTCAATGGTAAAATGTCTATCAAAGAATGGGCGCAGAATACCGGGAAGAATTTCTTGAATAAGTGGGTGCAGGGTGTAACCCCGTTCATCAAAGCACCTGTTGAGGCGGCATCCGGTAAGAAGTATTTCCCTGACGTATTTGAACCGCAAACATCTAGGGATGGATGGAAGAACTTTTTCCAATCTCTTAGTTTAGAGAATGAGTACGCTCTCGTTAAGGGACTTCCTATGCGCCCCTACAACGAATCTTTTGAAAACCTGTTCTATTACAATACGGACCCGAAACAGGTTGCCTATTATGCCACACTCGATAAGCGCGACGAGTTTAAGAAAAAGGTGCTGAAAAAGGGTTCCGGTTCTGGTGAATCTATTCGCGGTGATGCTCTTTATAACTATAAATTGGCCGTGCGGTACAAAGACAAAGAGGAGGCGTTAAAATATCTGAAAGAGTATGCTATTAATGGCGGTACACTTAACGGTATGATACGCTCATACAAAATGTCGCATCCCTTGTATGGCATGACTAGAGAGCAACAGGTAGCGTTTATTAAGTCGCTGGACAAAGAAGAATTTGTAAATCTTAAAAAGGCAATGGTTTATTATCAAGATATTTACGGTAATAAACTTAGTCAATTAGAGTCATTAAAATAGAAGTACCGGGATCAATATCGATCCTGGTACTGTTCTTCCGCTAATGGTTCATGGTCTACTGAACGATACTCTGTTTCGCCAAATATCATTACGAAAAAACCTATGACGAGTGCAATTAGTCCGAGAATCATAAATATACCCATGAAATATTCGTTAATTTCGCCTTCTTTTTTAGCCATGATAACGCCTCCTGTATAAATATATTAAACAGTATAGCATTGTTTACTGTTTGATAAAATAAATTTTTCTATCGACAAATTCTCCCTAGATTATGAACGAATTTTCTGCATATAATGGACTAACTTAATTTAGGGAGGTTTGTTGAATGAAAAAGTTTCTAATCTTACTAATGGTCACACTCTTAATGTCGCTGTCCGTCCCTGCATTTGCCGCTATCGGGATAAACGTCAATGGTCAAGATGTGTATTCTGATGTGCCAGCGCAAAACATTGGCGGTAGAGTAATGGTTCCGGTTCGTTTAATTGCTGAGATATTCGGCGCGAATGTATCATGGGACGAAGCAACGCAGACTGTAATCATAACTACTGGTAACTATCAGTCGCAGCAATCACCAGGCGTTGGTCAGAGCAATTCAACTAAAGATGCTCAAATAGCGACCGTTGAGAGAGAAATTGAGAGAGTAAAAAGCGACTATAACTATTCAAGAACGACGGTTGAAAATCAATATCAGACAGAAAAGGCGAGGATAGAAGCCGCACTAAATTCAGAAATCGGCAGGGCAGCCTCAGAAAGCGCATCTAGCGGTATACGCGGTTCCGGGGCAGCAGTTTCGCGGCGAGAACATATTACTGAATCCTTTAATTCCTACTTTGAGGAACTCGAAAGATGGTACAAAACGGAGATAGACAAAATAAACGAGGATGAAGCATACGAACTGGAAGCACTTGAAAGTCAACTTGAAGAATTGTATAGGTAAATAAAAGAAATAACCACTCTCAACAGGGTGGTTATTTTTCGTCCGGGATATATTCAAATAAGTCACCAGGTTGGCATTTGAGGACTTGGCACAGTTTGCCGATTTGCTCTATCTCTATCCTCTTTGTTGTGCCATGCCATAATTGCGAAACAGTGCCGGGGCGTATTCCCGTTAATGCGGTCAACTCTCTCTGGTTTATTCTATGTCGTCCCATTAACTCTGAAACCTTTATCACTACTTTAGCCATAGCTTTTACACCTCCTACCGTATTCAGTATAACACTTAGGGTTATAGGATTGCAACTATTTTTTAATATATTACTTTTGTCGTATTGACATACTACTATAAGAGTAGTATAATTTTAATTAGAAGTAGCATATAGATATAAGTTGTGGGGAGGCAGAAAAGATGGAAAGAAGATTCAAGGAATGTTTTGCGGAGTTGTGCGCTGACCGGGCGAGTGATGCAATTGTATCGGCAGGCAAAAGCGACAATGACTATATTAATGCACAGGACAACCTTGTCGCCGTCAGAGATCGTGTTAGTCAACTACTTGGTGTGGAAAATCAGGACATACTCAGGAAGTTGTCCGATGCTTATTCTTACAGGCAGATATGCGAAACTCGCCTGGCATATGAACAGGGGATGCGCGATGGGTTGCGGTTAAATAAAATAGTGGGGGTGTAGTTGATTAACGAATTGGTTATTTTGAATGATTTTGGAGTAACTCACCTTAAAGGAATTCCCGTTGTTAGTAGCAGGAAGGTTGCCGAGGTTTTTGAGAAAGAACATAAGAATGTTCTTCGTGCTATTGATAATCATATAGACACAGCAAGAAATGAAGATTCTGGTTTGATGGCACAATTTTGCGCCGTCAACTTTATAGAAAGTTCATATAAAGAAAGAGGTAAGAAATATCCAGAATACATTTTATCTCGTGATGGATTTTCATTTGTCGCAATGGGTTTTACCGGAGAAAAAGCTGCTATGTTCAAAATTTCTTATATAAATAGATTTAATGAAATGGAAGAATACATCGAGAGTCGTAACATTGCCCGTATGGAATCTCGCGATCTTACCGATGCAATACAGGCATTGCACGATCCGCCTAAACATTATCATTATTCAAGTGAATTCGATATGATTAATCGTATAGTTTTGGGCGTGACATCTAAACAGTTCCGATTGCAGCATGGATTACCTAAAGAAACCTCAACAAGAGACTATTTAACGCTACAACAGATTGATGAAATAAAAAGGTTACAGAGTTTTGACGCTCATTTAGCCAATGTTATTACTGACTATAAGCAACGTCAAAAACTACTCCAAGAATATTACGGTAAAATTTGTACTCGCAATACAGAATTAACCGGAACATAAGGTGGTATGATTTTTCGTTCCCCTTTATGGTGGTGGCAGGGTAAACACTACCTATGCCAATAAAAGGTAGGTTGTGAGAACCGACCTATCTATATTAACACATAAAGCACTCCTTCGGGGGTGTTTTCTTTTTGCCGAAATGAGGTGATACGACTTTAGCAGGCACCGACTCCGAGGAATCGGCAATACGGAGATACGACCTCCGCGCCTGCAAGGACAGCATAACATTACGAGGTAGAGATATACAAGTGGTATATTCTTGTCATTCCGAGGGGGCGCAAGGATGAGTGATAATGTGCAGGGGTTAAAGGAAGATATGACCGAGGTTAAGGGAACGCTAAAAGATATGGTCAGTCAACTTACCGAGTTACGAGTTTTAATTGCCGGCAACTATACACATAAGGATGATTTTGCAAAGTGTCAGAAGTTGCAGGAAGATAGGGTTGTTTCCCTGCATCAAAAAAGGGAGATAGCGCAGAAGGAATTAGAGGCCAAGATAGAGGCGGCAAGGAAAGAATCTAACGCTGAATTATCGGAACACATAAAGACTGAGAAGGAAAACAGATGGAAGTTTTACGGCATCCTCATTGCCATTATGACACTGACAACTACCTTAATACAGATAATTTTTAAGGTAGCGGCAAAGTTAGGTGATGTTTTATGAGGAAATATGTAAAAATTATTTCACTTATTTTGGTCGTTTTGATTATATGTTCTGGTGCTGCATACGCCACCAGAGATAAGTTAGACATTAACCAACTAACCGACAACCAACTACGGCAAGAATTACTTGACATAAAGGGCATAGGTGCGGTTACGGCCGAGAGAGTTATTATGTATCGTGCAACGAATAAACCCGTAACTGTGGGCGAACTGGACGCGATAAAGGGCATCGGAGAGAAACGGTTGGCACTTATAAAGAAGAAATTTAGGTAGTGTAATTCAGTGTTTTTGCAAGTTACCAGCAAGTTAAAAATACGACAATAGGAGGAATAACCCATGGAAATTAAACAAAAACCGAGTAAGAACTTTAGCAGCAGGCAGGGCAGAAAAATCATTGCCATTGTCGATCACATTACAGCAGGTGCTTTTAGTGGTGCGGTATCATGGTTATGTAATCCGGCGGCCAAGGCAAGCGCACATTACGTCATTAGTCGTGCCGGGGAGATTATTCAGTTGGTAGCAGACGAGAACAAAGCATGGCACGGCGGCGAAGTAAATAAGCCAAATTGGCCGCTATATGATGGTCACGATCCTAACTTATATACCATCGGCATTGAGCATGAGGGGTATAAGGATCAAGGCGGCAATGGTCAATTAACCGAGGATCAGTATCAAGCGACACTTTGGTTACACCGCCAATTAATCGCCAAGCATGGGATTAAAATTGACCGTGACCATATTGTCGGACATTACCGCATAGACAGCGTTAACCGTCCCAATTGCCCAGGTCCGGCGTTTCCTTGGGATAGGTTGTTTGATGATTTAGAGAACAAACCTGTTAGTCAAGTCCCAGGCCCATTTCCCGATGTTACAGGGGATAGGTGGTCGGCCGGACATATTGCGTGGTGCAAGGAAAATGACTGGCTAAAAGGTTTTGAGGACGGCACATTTAGACCTGATGCGCCCATGACACGCGAACAAATGGCGGTTATTCTTGCCCGACTCAGGGACAAGGGGGTAATCTAGTGGACGAAGAAAGCAAGACAAATGCTTATGATGAAGTAACTTCGCCAAAACAAAAACACGACATTATTGACTATGCCCTAATTGCATCATTTAGCATAGTTTTACTTTTAATATGCGCTTTGGTGTGGACTGGCCGAGAAGTGCCGGGGAATATAGAGAGTATGCTGTATATGCTTGCAACGTCCTTGGGATTTAAAAAAGCGGTTCCGAGTGTGAATAGTAAGAAGTAGTTTAGATTAAACTAGAATACGCGAATTAACTTTTATACTCGGTGACTTCGGTTGCCGGGTTTTTATTTTTGGGCAAAACAAAACTCCCCACACATACCCTATTTTTAAAGTGCGCTCTGTGGTGTACGTCAAGGTTCGCTGTGCTTGCACACCCACACTTTAAAGATAAGATATGTTGGAGAGTTTTGCCACCCTCAATGCCTGCGCCTGCGATCTCTTGGGTGTTGTGGCGGTATTGACTGCCCTACGTCATTACGGACGCTATTTTAGTTTACATCAATACAATGTTGCCGTAAAGGACTTTCGCTATTGCAACACGTTTGAAACCGCCATACTTTTATTTTGTCTGACCATTGTTGTCGTTTTAAAGCAGACAGGTCTTACCTGCATCGTAAGTAAAGATATTATACCACCTTCCAAAAACAATTTCAACAACTTTTTCCCTAAAACTTACCTGAAATATTGGAGGTGATTGATATTAGTAACCCGAAAGGGTTATTTTTTTTCGGTAGATTTGTGCTGAATACGGGAGAAAAGTGTTGCATTGTATATCTAAACGGTATATAATATATGTGAGGTGAGCAGAATTGAAGCGCAGAAGTATTTTTATGGATGATGAAAGACACGGCAAATTAAAGAAGGAGGCAGGAAAGCAGAAGTTAAAAGTTTCTGAGTTGATACGCAGGATTATTGATGAATGGTTGGATAGTAGAAAGGAGGAAAGGTAATTGCCTAAAACACACCTATTTGACTATGAACACGATGCCAAAATTCCCTTTGAGGATGAAAACAAACTTAATGGTTATCGTGCTACCTATTGTGGTTATCAGCGCAAATTAGTAACGAGTAACCGCAAGGAAGTTACTTGTAAGATTTGTCTGAGGGAGATTGAGCGAAGGAGGATAACTAATGTGTAAATTCAACCGAGCATGGATAGGCATATGCAAAGAGGAACCGGACAAAGACTACTGCGAGGTACACGCAAAGACTAAATGCTCAGTGTGCGGTGGTCAGGCAGAGTTTGAATGTTATGAGACTGCCCAATTTGTTTGCGGAACTCCGTTATGTTCCGATGTTAGATGTAAATTATCTCATTATATAACACATCATCCATATGCCGATATGTTTATTAAGTGCATAGAGGAGGAGGTTGAAAGACAGGGTTATAGTGCGGTTGAGGTTAAGAAGGAAACTTACAGGAAAAGAATTGCTAACCTAAAAGAAATTAAGAATGATGCGGTCGGCAAAGGTTGGGACTATTCGATGATAGACGATTTTATAAAAGAGAGTGAAGTCAAGTTGAGGGGATTGGAGGAAGATTAATGGCAGGTTGTAGTTGTGCTAAGTTTGATGCTGATTCGGGTAGATGGAGTTGCTCAGTTTCCGGTGATGGGTGCATGTTCTTTTTACCAGATTCTAAGTTATGTGCTGAAACATACGGCGAGGGACCTGATGCCGAAGGGGAGGATAACCAATGAACATTATTGATGCTATCGTAGAATTAAACTCCGAGATTTGCGAGGATAATCCCAAACTATGCGGCGAAGGTATTGAGTTTGGGTATCATACAAACGGTTTTGCCGAAATAGTAAACTTTATGGGTTACACAGTCTATAGCTCCGACAGTGACATGGAGGAAGATGTTGAGGCGGCAGGTGGCATTAAGCAGTTTCTTATCGTTAAAGTTAGGGAGTATGTTGACATTGTTAGTAAGATTAAGGTATTTAAGAACGAGAAAGGAGATTCTAACGAATTCTTCTTTCAACTTGTTCGTAGTTTTCTAGTCATGACCCCATGTGTTGTTAGGGCGAGAAGTGACCATGCCTGTGCTGATTGCGCTATTACAGATAATTGTGATTGGTATAAAACTATGGTTGATATTGCTAGTAAATTAAAGGTGAGGGAGAAGGACTAATGGAAGTAGGTCAGAGGGTTTATGTGAAAGACCACTACAGCAGCAACAAAGAACCGAATGAATATGAGGTTATGAAGGTTGGAAGGAGTTATTTTTACATTGCTATAAATAACACTTCTAGACTATTCAAATGTGAGATTAAATCTCTTAGGTGCATTGATAGTCCTGGATTTAAGATATACCTGTCAATGCAGGAGTATCTTGATGAGCAGGAGTTTACTTCCGTCCTAAGATATATAGAGAGGAAGATTGAGCGTCCTTATGGAAACAACATTACTCTCGATATGTTGCGGCAGATCAAGCGCATCATTGACGGAGGGGAGGAAGTATAGTTGAGTAATGAATTATACGCCGATTGGTTGAAATCACTAAAAGCAGGCGATAAGGTTGCCTATAGTTTTCGTGGTATCATTGCTATTGACAAGGTGAAGAAAATAACACCAAAAGGCATAATCAGACTTGAAAGTGGCGAGTCGGCAGATATATTTGGTAACAGGATGCGTCCTAATGCCTATGGAGATAGTTTTCAGATTGAACCGCTAACGCCTGAGATTGAGGAAAAGGTTACTAAAATGGCAATGGCAAGGAAATTAGAAAAATATCCGTTCTATCTTCTCAGTAAGGAGCAATTAGAGATGATTGTAGAGATAATTGAGGTGAAATTATGAAAACAACATCAATTCGTAGCTGCCAGTCATGCGGAGTCGAATTTATCCAGAATAACATTGCTTATTATGTGCCGATTGACAATAATATCGTATGCTTTAGATGTAGTTTAAAGCACTATGGAGCGGAGCAAAGACTTGTTGAGATAGAAAACTATTGCAGTCCTCCAATTGCTCGCTACAATGCACTTGTGGAGATTTTAAAGGGTGGCGGTATTACTCCTACCCATGCCGAGGAAAAGTTTCTGCTGTGGTTCAGTACGTGGGATAATGAAACTTCTGTAACCTTGAGTGGGTTGTTTAAGAAGTGCTTGGAGGTGGGTGGTAATGGTGAATAGTCAAATTAAATTCTACTCAATACCGAAATGGGCGAAGTATATTGCTCAGGATGGCAGATCGGAACATGTGTCTGTCGTGGTTAGTAGTACCTTGAAGGAGGTTAGTCGTTGAGCAATCAACTCCTAAATAACATTACTGAGGCAGAGATTGAAGAGCAGGGCAAAGCAATGGTCGATATTTACTGTGAAGATTGCGACTACACTACAGGATACATGGACTATAAGAGTGCTGTGTTTAAGATAAATATGCAGGGCGGTTACTTTATGTATGACGGTGAGGGTGGGGATGAAAACAGGTGTCCTATGTGTAAGAATGATAGTTTAGTCATTACTAATTAGGGGGAGGTTAACCGTTGATCAGTATTATTGATGAAGCAATTAAAAAGGCAAATGAAATTATGGGTAAGTGATAACCGCTTCGGCGGTTTTACTTTTTCCAGAACTTCCACCAGGACCGCTTACTTTGTCATTATTTACTTGACTTGACGTTAGTTTGGCGTTATAATATAGGTAGAAAGTAGGTGATTATTTTGGCCGGAAGGAAAGATAGAGTAACTATTTACGGTATTAATGATGCTCTGAGGGAAAAAATTAAGGCAATGGCAGATAGTAAAGGTTTGTCAGTGTCTGACTATTGCAGGTTGGCCGTATTAGATAAATTAGAAAGGGAGGGAGTAAGATAATTCCAAAATTAAATGAATTAGCGTTATGTAGTATTTGTGGTGAAAACTATTTTGCTTATCTTTTACCACCCGCAAATGGTACAGACAAAAGCGTTTTTATATGCTGTAGGTGTTTTCTTGATAAATACCATAGTCCTGTAGTAGAGGACAGAAATAGAATAGCTAAAAACTATAATAGTTTAGTTGATAAATATAATAATCTTGTCGCAAAACATAAAGAATTGTCAGAATCACATAACAACCTAAAGAGTAAAGTTTTATCACCAAACAAGGTCTTTGTATCTGAGAAAAAAATTACTTTTGGTAGACACGTATCACCTTCGCTAAAAGTAAAAATATTAAAAAGAGATAATTATAGATGTGTCTGGTGTGGTGCTGGCGTTAATGATGAAGGAGTTAAATTGCATGTAGATCATATAATACCTGTTAACAGTCCAGAGGGTAGAGATATGACCATAAATCAACTAAACTCACCAGATAACCTTAGAACATTATGCAATAGTTGTAATATTGGTAAGTCTAATAAGTTAGACGAGCAATTAGTTGTATAACCGCCTAATAAGGGCGGTTTTTCTTTTTAAATACTTTTTCATACCAAGGCATACTATCCCATTCTTTACGTTTTTCACGTTCATTAATAATATAATCGTCTATTCTGCTTCTGTCTTTTACTTGCAATTCCTTTAGTTCTGCAATTTCTTTTTCTCTAGCATGATTAAGCAATATTAATTCTTTGTTTTGCTCTATAATAACATCTATCTTCCTGTTAAATTCTTCTTCTATGATAATAAGTTTATTTTCTATAACTCGCTCCACCACAGCAATAGCCATTTTCTGAACTTCTTCCTTTGAAACTGTTTCTTCTTTCAAAACTACTTCAACCGGAGTTTCATTCATAACTTCGTCTATTACATAACCTTCTTCATATTTCATTCTTTCATTTTCTTTCATTTCATTTATTGATTCGGTGGTTATCAATCTAATCCTACCTGTCCTGCCTTTACCCCATTCAATCTTTAACTTTCCTGCGCTAATATAGTTTTCAATAGTCCTGGTAGAAACATTAAGCATTTCAGAAACTTCTTTCACAGTATATTTCTTTTCATTCATTGTATTTGCACCTTCATTCATAACTTTTTCAGACGTATTTCTGTCTAAATAACTCCTAAGTGAGTTAATCTTATTATCTAAGATACAATCATAATCATCATTATTATTATTGTTGTTTTTAACTATAGAAAGATATGATCTTAACTTGAAAAAGGTATGTTCAATTGTGATTTTTCTTTGTTCTGCATACCTTTCATAGTTCTTCGCAAGTGCCTGTCCCATCAATTTTCCCTCCACCTATAAAATTTTCAATAAATTCTAAGCGGCAAGGAGTTGACATTTTGGCCTGCATAATCTAAAATAATAAACAGCAAAGCAGGCATGAGTAAACCTCACGCTTAGATAAAAGGAACCCATACTTTGGTCGGTGGGGGTTCCTTTCGGCATTTAATTAGCAATCATTCTAACATTAATTTTGTCATATTTCAATATAATTATTAAACCCCTCCACAACGGAAGGGGTTTTTGTTTTATGCGGAACCGGCAGCACAGAGATATTCTTCCCTGGCATCAACCAAGGACGCATCCTGCTTCGTGTGACCATATCTTACTATTTTATTTACCTCGCTAATACCTTCATGGGTGATGTTCTTGTCAACAGTGATGTTTTTACCATCAACCACACAATGGAAAAGACCTCCGAAGTCTGCTACTGCATTAACTTTCATAATCCATCCCCCTTTGCGAACACATGTTTTATGTTTACTATTATATACGCATATGTCCGCAAATTTCAAGTACATAGTTTCACGTAATTTCGACAAATAATTTACATATTTCTTACCTTAGTGATAGTTTTTAATAGTTCTTCGACAATGATAGGCGGTATTTGCTCAGTATATGCCTTTTTAGCCAGCAATAGGTAAGGTAGCGTTTCCTTGTCTAGTAGCATTTGCTTAATCTCATCGGTTAATACCTCGTTAACCTCTGAAATATCAAATACGGTCCTGGCACTTTCATTAAAGAAATACATGGGACTTACATTTAAAGCTGTAGCAAGTCTCTCTATCGTCCTAATACCAGGACTTTGCCTTTTGCCGCTTTCAATTTCCGCAATCGTGTTAGTCGATACGGCCTTCTGATTCTCCTTTGTGATAGTTTTTAGAGATAGATCATCCATGCTAAAACCACGGTTATTCCTTAAATTATACAACTTATCTTTGATTTCCATCCGATATTCCCCCTTATTATATATTTAATTATATTTCTTATCCTCAATTCAGTATACAGGTTGTTGTTGGTAGCGACAATTTCACGGTAAAATATACTTAATTCAGTTGACTTACACCGTAAAAGGTGTATAATAGTAATAGATGAAAGTTCTTATTTTTTTGCATAGGAATACTGTTTTCAGTATTATCACACTGAAAGGAGGACAAGCAGTTTGGATTTAATACGTGTTGGGTTGAACATTAAAAATCGCCGCAAACAGCAGGGACTATTACAACGAGAACTCAGCGAAGCAACCGGCATTACCCAACAAAAAATCAGTCTTTTAGAAATTGGCGGAAATCTTAATCCAGGCCTCAATACGTTGGAGCGTATTGCTTCCGCTTTGAACTGTGATGTTGTTGATTTAATACTAGAAACCGAATCCGGTTCCGACTTACTGAACTCATAATAGCACAATAAAAAAGTAAAGTCTGTGACCGTCATCACATTTTTGAAGTTTTTTTGAATATTTTTTAAATTTTTTTAGGGGTGAGAGTTTGAAACTTTCAGAGCGAGATTATTTTGTGCTTAAGTTTGCGGACGGAAGTTTTTATACCGACAATATGTGTCGGCGTCAAGGAAAACTGGAAAACGCTTCATTAATTTGGTACTTAGAAGATGCTGAATATATAAAGAACTTATACGAAAAAGTGGCAAAACTAGAAGTAATGCCTGTTATGGTAACCATTAAGGAGATAGAGAAACGCGAACTACTCTGCTACTTTATGAATCCGATATTCGGCAACGGTTGGGATTTTAGAGCAGATGAAAGCATGAAATATTACTGGAGAACAATTGTTCCGTATGATGGTTATGGAGCGTTAACAGATTGAGGTGTTTGATTAAATGAGAAAACCAATCGACCCTAAACTATTCGCTATCTACTATGAACCAGAAACGTGCCGCATTATAGTACAGCAGCACAGCAACAACAAAAGAAAAGTCGTCATGGATCAGGTTGAATATGAGGCAGCAGTTGGAGCAATGATGCATATTTGTAGTGAGATTGGCAAGGGTAGATTTAAAGTTGACTTTGAAAGTGGGTGCATCGGTGAGTAATGCGATAGTTGAAACGTGCAATAACTGTAAGTTTTGGAAAGAAGTCGAAGGAAATATACCGTTCAAATGTGAAAAGCACGGTATAAAGTTTTTCACTCCTGGGTGCAATGTGTGTTTTTCATTTGAAGCAAAGGAGGGCGAGCAGGATGTTTAAAGCGTGGGATCGGGTTGTTATGAATAGTAGTGTACTTCGTAATGAAAAAGGGACAGTTTTAGGTGCCATTAATCCTGATAAATTATGTGATGCCTACCCAATTAGAATTGATTCGGGAAATGTTTTCGGTGCCAGACATGGTTGTGATGGATTATGTGAAGGAACTCATGGATTTTATGTATGCGCCAAAGACTTGACCCTAATCACCAATAAACCGGCATGAACACAAGCGATTATTCAGAACTAGCAAAACATACCGCATCGTGGGCGCAGGGTATCCGTGAGGGACAAGCAGTATTAGTCGCAGATGCACTTGAAAGAGTGTCGGCGTACTGTTTGGAGCAGGCAGGCGTACCGGATGAATGGGAGAAATCATGTACTGTGAAAAATGCGGGGCAGAAAAAGTCTGGGTTGATTTGCCCAGCACCGACATGGAAGTTGTTGCAGGGATTTTGGTCGAGAGGGAAACGCAAGACTACCGTTTGATGTGTCCGAAGTTGGACTGTTTTGAGGCGGCGGAGAGTGAACCGGATACAATACCATTTTAGGAGGATTAACTTTGAGAGAAAAATTTAACGCACTATTTGAGGAAATAAAAAGACCTGGGGCAATGCTTTTACTAGGATATATGGCAAACAACGGATTCTTCACAGCACCGGCAAGTAGTGCAGGTTCTAAGCATGGAGCGGTAGAGGGCGGTTTACTCCTGCACTCGCTTAATGTTACCGAAATTATGCTGAAACTAAGGGATACACTAGCACCGCAGATTAGTCGTGAAAGTTGTATCATCGTTGGATTAACTCACGACATAGGCAAAACGGCATATTACGGCAAGGACTTGTATGTGCCGAACATGATACAGGGCAAAAAGAAGGATGAAGGCATGGTTCAGAGTGCTGCCAAACCTTTTGAGCATAACAAGGAAAGGTTGGAAATTGCTCACGAATATATTTCCCTGCATATCGTAAGTAAGTTTATCCCTTTACTTGAAGAAGAAGTACAGGCAATATTATTTCACAATGGGCAATATGTACCAAACGGAAGGGACGTAAAAAACCATGAGCATCCGTTAACATTGCTTTTGCATTGGGCGGATTATTGGGAGGCATTTGTAGTGAGCAAGGGCATCGTGCCGGAAAGTAGCGAGGTGATGTTTTAGATGGCAATACAAGCAACCAAGGCAGTACGTAAGCAGGTAAAAGTTAGAATAGCATTAATAGGTCCGAGTGGTTCCGGCAAGTCATTTACCGCATTAAGAATAGTAAAAGGTTTAGGCGGTAAGACACTGATGGGTAACACTGAGGGCGACAGGGGTTATTTCTACGCAGAAGAATTCGACTATGACATAGTTGATATTCAACCGCCGTACACACCTGAGAAATACATCGAGGTTATCGAATACGCCGAGCAAAACGGTTACGACAATCTCATACTTGATAGCGGATCGCATGAATGGAGTGGTCGGGGGGGACTACTTGAAATTCACGATAAGATGCCGGGAAATTCATACACCAATTGGGGCAAAATTAACCCTCGCCACAACCTGTTTATAGACAAGCAGTTATATAGCAAATGTAACATTGTTAACTGTTTGCGCGGCAAGGATCAGTATGTGTTGGAGGAAAAGAACGGCAAACAAGCACCTAAGAAAGTAGGAATGGGCGCAGAACAAAGGGCAAACTACGAATATGAATTTACCGCTACTTTTATGCTTGACCAAGAAACGCATATTGCTACTGCCATGAAAGATAACACGCACATTTTTGAAGGTAAGTATGATGTGCTAACAGAGGAACATGGGATACTTCTTAAAAAGTGGGCGAATAGTGGGGCAGCGCAGGAAAGTACGCCGTCACCGCCGCCGCCAACTATTGAACCAGTCAATTGGCCTACATTTTGGGCAGGAGTTAAGTCAAAACTTGGTTACGATGAAAACGATGTTCACGCCATTGCTAGTGCTATGCGTAAAACTCAGATTACCAGCCTCTCGGATTGGTCGCGTGAAGAAGTTTCTGAGTTGATGGAAAAACTTAAACAGGTATACGCAGAGGATCAGGCAAAACTTAAAGAAATGGAAGGACAGCAGGAGGGTAATTAATTGTTTAATAAGATTATTCTGATTGGTCGCCTAACAAGGGACCCGGAACTTAGATATACACCAAGCGGAGTAGCGGTGACTAAATTCAGTATTGCCGTTGACCGTCCATTCTCTAAGGAAAAAGAAGTAGACTATATCGACACAGTGACATGGCAGAAATTGGCCGAGATATGTTCTAGTCAGTTAAGTAAAGGTCGCTTAGTGGCGGTAGAAGGTCGCTTACAAATTCGCTCTTATGAAGATAATCAAGGTAATAAGCGCAAAGCGGCAGAAGTAGTTGCTGAGTCTGTAAAGTTTTTAGATTACCCGAAAGATAAGGATGGACAAGCAAGCAACAAACCTCCGCAGAATAGCGGTTTTAGTAGTGAAATTGACTTCTCTGAGGACGATATACCGTTCTAGGATATGGAAAATAATAAAGATGTACCCGTAACATCTGCCGACATTGCCGAAGTCGAAAGACTTATTATTGCGGTAGACAAGCATATTGAGAAGATGGAAAAATGGATTAAGGAAGGTTAGGAGGCATGTTATGGACAACCCATATGATCAAGGTTTTCGCGCAGGTTACTTGGGCGGTCCCAAACTGCCTCCTGCCGGCAAGCACGAGAGAGAAATTTACTGCAAAGGGTGCCGTGATGGGCGTATATCGGCAAGTA
>Ga0209318_1001212_pt1 | contig 17575 bp, 43 predicted proteins | sample RifGroE1_FD_183999 | JGI IMG/M metagenome (GOLD analysis project Ga0209318, IMG submission 183999) | Groundwater microbial communities from Rifle, Colorado, USA - Groundwater E1 (SPAdes) (version 2) | ecosystem: Environmental > Aquatic > Deep subsurface > Groundwater | place: Rifle, Colorado...
AAAGAAAAAAGAACGCATTTGGGGTTTTTCCTTTCTGAAGAAGAAGCGGCTTTAGTATACAACAAAAAAGCAATAGAAATATATGGCGAAAACGCAATGCTGAATATTATAGGGTCAAACCATAATGAATGAACTGCATGTATATTTCAGAGAGTCCGATAAGGGAAACCCGCTTGGAAGAACCGAGCTGGGTGGGACGTATCTATCATCTGTCAATCGTAGGAAATGTTTCAATAATTTTTTAGAGGCGTTTGGAACAGAAAACGTCCATGTGATTTGTGACAATTGCAATGATAGCACCATAGAGTTTATTCGAAATAAGGGCATTAACGATATAGATATTACGCATTTTGGAAATACCAGAAGTTTTATGTACTGTATCGATAGGGCTACGAGTGAATTAGAAGAGTCGGATATTGCTTATTTTGCCGAAGATGATTACCTGTATACAAACGATGCTAGAGAGTATATCATAGAAGGCGCCAATCTTGGTGAATATACAACATGCTTTGATTCGCTTGACAAATATAAAGATACGGATAAGGGTGGGTATAATCCTCTTATTTCAAGAGGCGGGGAAATAACTAGGGTTGTCTTGGGCAAAAAATGTTTTTATAAAGAGACAAATGCTACTACGGGTACTTTTGCCGCAAAAATAAAAGTATTAAGGGAAGACTATTCAATTATTTCAAAACACAACCAGCCTGCGTTTGATCATCCCCACGACTTCAACATGTTCAGAGAGTTGATTGTAACAAAAGAAAGAAGGATTATGGTTCCTTTGCCTGGGCACAGTTTTCATGTAGGATTAGAACCTAGTCCTTTTGTTGATTGGGAAACTATTGTGAAAAATTTGAAGGAGGATTAATTTGTCAAAAGATGTTGCAGTAGAAATCTTGAAATATTTAAATTTTAATGACGGTGTGTACCTAGAATGCGGAAGCAATGATGGGTTGTTTCAATCAAACTCGGTTGCGTTAGAACGAAATCAAAACTGGACTGGTATTTTAATCGAAGCATCACCATATGCTTATAATCAATGCTTAGCCAATAGAGATAATGAAAAAAATATTATGATATTTGGAGCATTAGTTGCAGATGATTATGAGGGTGATACCATCAAGGGAGATTTTAATGGACATCCCATGGGCAGTGTTGGTGGAAAGCGACTAAATAATCAGGCAAATGCTAATATTGAAGTTCCTGCATATACTCTTACGCAAATCTTGAGTTATTTTGAGATTGAAAAAGTAGATGCTATGTTTATTGACGTGGAAGGATATGAACTAGAAGTTTTAAAGGGCTTGGATTTTGAAACATGGAAACCTTCTTTTTTCTTGATCGAATGGAATAAAGGAGAGGATGAGTTATTCCCGTTTATGGAGTCTAAGGGGTATGAATGTGTTGGAAACATTTCAGATTTCAACTTGGTGGATGATAAAAATTGGCCCCAAAGCCACCAAGATTTTGGCTTCAAATTAAAGGAGAAAGATAATGCCTAAAATTTACGATGTTCAAACATTTTTCAACGAATTAGATTTATTAAAACTCCGAATGTCCATATTGGACAAAGACGTGTCATATTTTGTGGTCAACGAATGTACCACCACTTTTACAGGTAAGCCTAAGCCACTTTATTTTGCTGAGAACCGAGGTATGTTCAAGCAGTGGGAGCATAAAATTATTCATCACGTCTTTGACGAAAATCAACCAGAATGGGATCAATGGGATAGGGATAGGATTCATAAAAACGCAGCAATGCAAGCCTTGACCAATTTGGAAGATGATGATATAGTATTCTATAGTGATGCCGATGAAATTCCTGATTTTAGAAATATTAATCTATCTGATTTTGATAAAGATACTTTATATATCTGCTATCAGGATGTCTACTATTATTATCTGAATTGTCTGTGGGAAAATGTAAGAAATCCCAGCGCGATATGGCGCGGTACTAAATATAGTAGTTATGGATTATTGAAACAACATAATTTTGATATTTTTAGGAATTGGGATTCCTATTTTCACAAAGACGAAAGTTATAAAAAAGAATATATTCATAATTGTGGATGGCACTTTTCATTTTTAGGGGGATCTGAAAACATCAAATATAAGATAGCGAGCTATGGTCATCAGGAACTAAATGTCCCATATGTCATTGATAATATTCAAAATAATATAGATAATCTCCGAGATCCTTTCTTTAGACCAGATTTTAAAATTAGAGTTGTTGACATCCTTCCAGAAACACACCCACAATATCTAATTGATAATTTAGATAAATACGATCAATTTATTTACAAAGGATGATATGAAATTAGATAACATTTTTGAAATGTCATTTTGTATTAATCTAGATAGGCGTAAGGATAGATGGGATGCTTGTCAAAAAGAATTTTATAAATTAAATTTCTATCCCGAACGGTTTTCAGCTATTGAAGACGCCAACCCCGTGATGGGATGTTGGAAATCCCATTTAGAAATTTTAAAACGCGCACAGAAAGAAAAGAAAAATGTATTGATTTTTGAAGACGATATTGAAATTATTAATTTCGAAGATAAACTAATTGAAAGAGTAATGAATGATTTATATGAATTAAATTGGGATATGTGGTATGGGTCAGCCAATATTTTGCGCCCTTTTTATCAAGTTTCAGAGCACCTGGCAAAACTAACACATGCTCAGTCTACGGCGTTTTATGGGGTTAATAAAAATTTTTTGGACGAACTTATTCCGTTTGTTGAAGCCAATCATACTTTTATAGATGTTATTTATGCCGATGGTGTTTGCCCTGTAAAAAACTGCTATGTTTCAATTCCTATGATTTCAATTCAAAGACCTGATTATTCAGATATTGAAAAGCAAAAAGTAAATTATAATTATATGATTGACCGGTATAATCAATTTTTAGTTAGGAAGAAATGAAAAAAATATGTGCTGTTTATCAAATTGTCAATAATCAAAACGGAAAAATATATATAGGTGCATCGAGGGATATAAAAAACCGATGGAGAATGCATAAACTAGATTTGAAAAAGAGAGAACATATCAACGCTTTTATGCAACAAGATTTTGAAACATACGGTATTGAGGCATTTGATTTTTTTGTCTTAGAGGAGTGTTCCATCGATGAACTAGACGAAAAAGAAAAATATTATATTGAAACGTTGCAATCAAGGGAATTATTTGGCGGATATAATTATACAGATGGAGGACAGGGCGTTCCTGGAAAGATATTTAGCGATGTTACTAGAGAAAAAATATCAAAAGCGCTAATGGGAAACAATAATGGACATTTTGCAAAATGGACGGAAGAACGGAAAGAAAGTGTAAGAGGCGAGAATAATGCTTGGTTTGGCAAACATCCAACGGAAGAAACGCGAAAAAAAATATCCGAAGCAGGGATGGGGAGAGTTCAAAGTCCAAGCACTAGAGAAAAGATATCCGCTGGGCATAGGGGCAAGAAGCATAAAGACGCTAAAAGCATATATTTAGGGGTGTGTTGGCACGCATTATCTCGAAAATGGATGGCGAGACTTAAAGTTCATGGGAAAGAGGTGTATGGAGGGCTTTTTGAATCCGAGATGGATGCCGCGAATAAGTATAATGAAATGGCTTTGCTGTATTTTGGAGAAAGTGCAAACTTAAATACTTTTGGAGAACAAAATGGAGAACGATAAAAAAATAGTAACTGTGATTTTTTCTAGAAACAGAAGTCTCCAGATTGACTTGTGCTTAAGAACCTTGCAATTACATTGTGCAGATATTCATAAACTAAGCAATGTTGCTGTTCTGTATAAAGCAGATGATCCTCACAAGGTATCATACGAAATATTAAAACGAGAATATCCTGATGTAAACTTTGTCGAGGAGGTGTCTTTCAAACAAGATTTATTAGATATCGTACATGATAAAAGCGTCATTTTATTCTGTGTGGATGACACAATTTTTACCGAAGATTTTCTATTGGCTAATGTCGTCAGCAATTTGGACGGCAACCCCGATTGTTTAGGGTTTAGCCTACGTCTTGGGTTGAACACCAACTTTTGCTTTCCTTATGGAAAATCCCAAGATATTCCTGCAACCGTCAAAATAGAAAATGGCGTGGCTAATAAATATAATTGGCAGTCGGCGCAACTAGACTTTGGGTATCCGTTGGAACTATCAAGTTCTGCTTACAGGTTGGAAGACATAAACGAAATATTAAATGATTGTAAATATTCTTCACCGAATAGCCTGGAAGATAGTATGGTGAGATGCCACATACACACAAAGCCCAATCTTCTGATGTATGATAAAAGCGTAGCATTCAGCAACCCCATCAACAAAGTACAAACCGATCATCCTAATAAAAGTGGTGATATCAGCGCAGATGTTTTACTACAATATTTTATGGCAGGTTATAGGATTAATGCCGAGCCATTCAATCACTACAAAAACACCGGAGCGCATGAATTAGTAGACATAGAGGTGAAGAAAAATGAGCAGTAATCCAAACCCATTAGTTAGTATCTTGGTTCCAACATACAACAGGAAGTGGTTGCTTCCCCGAACTCTTGATTCTTTGGTAAAACAATCTTATAAGAATATAGAAATTGTTTTAGTAAATGATGCCGGTGAAGACGTCCAAGAAGTTGTAGACAAATTTAATGATCCCCGCATCAGGTATTTCCAAAATGAAAAAAATATCGGTTTGGCGGGTACAAGAAATGTTGCGCTACGTAATAGTACTGGGATGCTCATATCCTTATTAGATGATGACGATATCTATCTAGAATATGCAATTGAATTTAGATTATATATGATGAAAAAGTTAAGTGCAGATATCGTATATACTCGCTCATTATTAGACCATTGGGAAAAAACCGCAGAGGGATACAAAAGCGTTCAAAAAGTTTTGTACTGGGACATGGCCTTCGACAAAGATAACATGCTAGTTTACAACATCGCTCCTTGCTGTAATGTAATGTTCAGTAGAAAATCTTGGGAAAAAGCAAATTATTGGTTTGACGAAACAATGACTACGAGTGAAGATCAGGATTTTTGGACAGGCTTAAGTAGAAACACCAGTTTTGAAGAATTGAAATTAGTTGACACAGAATGTTCTCAAAGATCAGATAAAACCCAGATGACGGGCAGCTTGAATTTTGTACCAAATTGGATAAAAACATATAAAAGGTGGCGACATACTGCTACTGCTAAAAACCTAGAGTGGGTTATTAATACTCAGAATGCTATTTTAAAAAACGCTGGAATCAACCCCGCCGATTATGATTTATAAAAAGGAGAAATAACTTGGATATCGTTTTTGTCTATGCTGATAGCGAAGGTGAGAAAAATTGTAGTTGGTATAATGCCATCAATCCTGCAAAAGCAATTAATAAATTAGAAGGTCATCACGCCGACGTATTTTATATCAATGATTTTAATAATAATACCGAAGCGGTTCAAAAGGCTTGTGAAAAAGCAGATATTATTATAATTGAGCGCAATCTATTTGGCGACACCCTAATAATGGAAATGTTTTGGTGGGTTAGAAATAAGACAATAGCGGTCATATTCGACGACGCATATCCCCTCCTGGAACACGAAAACGTAGCGTATGGTTTCTGGCATGAAAATCATATTATGACTAGGAACGAAGATAATACGCTGAATACCCTAACGGTTGTACCAAAAACCTTGACACAGCTTCGCAGAGGTGTTCGCATGGCTAAAGGTATGATTGCTCCCTCTAGAGTTCTGGCAGAAGATTGGAAAGCCTATACTAAAACTTATCGCATCCACAACTACTTGGATTTGGATCGCTACCCCGAAGACACCAAGCCTCTATTTCCTCACGACGATATTGTAATAGGGTGGTGTGGTAGTATGTCCCATGTGTCGTCATTTACGGATAGCGGTGTTTTACCTGCGCTTACTTATGTCGGTAGGAAATATCCAAATGTTAGAATTATGTGTGGTGGTGACAAAAGGGTTTATGATAAAGTCAACCTTCCAGAAGGTAAGAAATTCTTTTCACCGTTTGTTCCAGAAGAGCAGTGGGCATCCCTATTAAAAAGCATAGACATCGGATTAGCCCCTCTGAGTAGCGAGTTTGACAAAAGACGTTCGCGCATCAAAGTGTTGGAATACATGATCACAAAAACACCATGGATTGCTACTAATTTTGAAACCTACCAAGAATTTAGCGAATACGGAACACTGATAGAAAATGGTGTGGATAACTGGAAAAAAGCACTAGTAGGCATGATTGAAAATATAGAATACGCGCGTAAGGTAGCAAACGGTAAAGCCTATGATTTTGCTCTGGAGCAGTCATATGATAAAAATATCGGCGAATTACTAAGTGTATACCAACAAATTATTGATTCTCCAGATCGTGATGACGTACATGATTACGGTAAATGATTGGATAGTCAAAACAGATATACAAATAGAAGAAAAACGTGCTCGTCATAAAAATTCGCTCTATATAATGGAAGCAAAAATAATAGAAGATGGAATTAGTGTTGAAGACCGAATTAGCAGTTATTATGACGCCAAAAATATTTGCACTAAAATTAAACGATGTCCGCTAAAACATGCTTATGAAATCGCCCTGTGGTGGGACTAGGCTTGACAAAATTATAAAAATATGATAATATCAATGGAGTAATAATGGCGACGATGTGTGAAAAATGCTATGAAGTAGATACTAGGAAATATAAGTTCGGGAGAACTTGTAAACATTGTGGTGGCTTACTGGTACAAATAGACGAAATGATATTGCCGGCTATCAGCCTACTAAATAAAAAGGGGTATCACACCAAATTCTGTTGTAGCGGACACACGTATGATTCATTCCCTCCTTATCTTTATTTTGAGCCATATATCTGTTTTGAAAGCTATGTCAAACTTCCCTGTCTCCCTGATGGATTTCGATATGAGCGTGATTGTGCCGAAAATAGGTTCGTCGTTAGGAAAAATATGCCAGACGATTGCGAAAATACTTATAAGCATATGGAAATATTGAAAAGCAATCTTGCGTTGATAGAGTGGGCAACCGAATTACCACAACATGAAAGCAACATTTTATAAAGGAGTTATATGTTGGAAAAAGATAAAGATCCAACCGGTAAAGATATAAAGAATATGCTATCAGATTTTCACGCCGAAACAGAAACAGACCTGGAAGAAAATCTGCTGAAAGATTGGAATATGGTGAGATGTGCGGTATGCCGTAGGCAATTGGATTTATTGGTAGCCGCTTATTTAGATGATGAACCCGTACATCAATATTGTTTATAGGATGCCGATATGATTACCCTGGATTCCATATTACAAATGATATATGATAAGCATGAATCTCTGGAACGCAAAATGGCTGAAGGCAGATCTCGCGGAATGACCCAAATGGAAGAATTTGGATTACTGAGTGAGGATGTAGCCACTATGGAAATCTATAATGCTATAATGAAAGATGTTATTGATTGCAACAAAGATTTAAGCAACTATTCGGATTGGCTAAAGACAGCCTAGGAGAAAAAATGACAGATCAACCAGCAGACGACCAGCCCGTAATGGTGGAATATCATCTGTATAAACGTGAAAAGGTACTTCGGGCAAATGCCGAATGGCGACTGGAAAGAATTAAAAAAATTCTAAAGTCCCAAGACGGTGTTACCGAAGTTGCTGATTATTTTACCATACTCAGTAATATAGAAGATATTGTGGATGAGCCATGGACACCATAAAATTTGAATTAAAAACAGATATTGGGCAGCATGTTCTTATGGGCGTCTCTTTGTCCGGTGTTACCATAGAAGATTATCTCGTTGCTTTCAAAGCATTTCTAATAGCTAGTGGTTTTGGCGAAGGACTTGTTGAGGAAATTCAAATTAACCCTTGACAAGAACGTAAATCAGTGGTAATATTTATATATTCAAGGAGATGATTATGCGAGAATATAATGAATTTATCAAAAATAAAAGCCACTTATCACCACATACGCTAAGAAGTTATAGCACCACCATATCTAAATTCTTGGCGCATTATAGCGTTAAGACTATTGAAGATTATCGTCGTCTACAACTTATTGATTTTGAAAATTATCTCAGCGAATTACCACTGCAAAACAGCAGTTACAATGCACATTTGCGCAACCTCCAGGTATTTTCCTCCTGGTTGCATGATCATAAAATGATTGCCGAAAACATCATTCAAAACATGAAACCCCGCAAGGAAGAACGCAAAGACAAGATTTCTCTTACTGAAGCCGAACGGCAGTCGATGATTAGCCACGCCGATTCCCTTGACTTCAAACTTAGTCTGGCGCTGATGTTTTACATGGGGTTGCGCCGTGAGGAATTAATCGGAGTAAAGACGTCGGATATTCGCGGTGATTTCCTGACGGTTTTAGGCAAGGGTAAAAAGAAAGTAAAATTAGAAATGCCTCCAATTGTAAAGACGCTGGTAGACGCTTATTTATCACTGCGTAAAAGCGATAGTGAATATCTGATTCTTTCAAAAGTTGGAAAGCACTCACTGGCTAGTAGTGGATCTATTTACAAGCGCGTAAAGTCTGTGGCTAAAAAAGCAGGGATCGCCCCCGAACGAGTTGAGATGATTGCACCCCATACACTCCGCAGGACATTTGCTTGTTTGGCGGTACAGAACAATGTGTCACCGTATATTGTAAAGGACATGCTCCGTCACAGCCAGTTCAGCACCACCGAGCGATATCTTAAAGCCATGGGTTCCGATGTAGCTAACACAGCCATTAGGAATCAGCCAATGCCCAGCGAGGAGGCAATGCAATGGTCGAAGCTATAGAAATACGATCATGCTTTCAGTGGCAAAACGCCATCACCTGGTATGAGGAAAAATATGGGCGGTGTAGTTGGATTGCTAGTGAAAGCGGAGCAAATGTTATCAATAGTCTAACTGGTGACTTGGTTGCATATAAAACACATTTTCCCAATCAATATTTTCTCGTTACGGAATATTTTCAAAAATCCCCATGGGGGAAAAAGACTAAATGAAACCTATCTTTTATGAGGTAAACTATGAGAATGAATGACGATGGTAGTTTCGAAATAGAGAGGGATGACGATAGTTTTCCTTGTCTTAAATGTGGCGGGTATTCAACAAAGACAGAATGTACGACGGAAGAGCGAAAAGAATATGGTTGTGGAAAATCCTACGACTGTTGTTCTATAGCATTTGTTTGTACAATTTGTGGGCATCGTTTTGCGATGAGTCGTCCCGCGCCGGATTGGAATCCGTGGTAATAATGAAATCGCAGTTTTATGGAGTGAAAAATAATGTATACAGATAAAATGCACAAATCACTACGCAGAGAAACTGAGGGTAAAAAGAACCAGGTTGTAGATCTTCTCGACGAAATTGAAAGACTACAAAACCGAGAAGCGCCTTCTCGCCGACCCACAATGGACTTACCCAACGGAAAGAAAATGCTTGTTGGTGCAGATCGTAAAAAGTTGCTCAGAAATATCAATGATTATTTCGGTATGGAAATAAAAAATATCAAGTCAATAAATTATGAAGATATGATGTGGTATTTGGATTGTCTGTTTTTATGGTATAAGATGTTGAGCGAAGCATACAAAGAATTAAAAGACACAATAAAAGATTAGTTTCATTAGGAGGAATAATGTTCCCACAATATAATCCATCACGAGTCTTTGACGAAATAGAACGTGCATATAAACTTTTTGGTGAAGAACCAAAAGGAAAATTGCAATTTACTTTAGGAGGGTACGCAGTTCGAAGAACAACCGACGGGGCAATATGGGGAAGTTCTGATGGAATCGCCTATTATCTATTCACTAAAAAAGAAGATGCCGAAGCAGCCAAAAGAACAATTGATAGCGACGGAACCTGGGAAATCATCTATCTCGGATGTCTCTGGCTAGATAGAAACCCGCTTGAAAAAACACAATAAAAGACTGATTTCATAAGGAGAAAAAATGCGATATAGAAAACTACCAGTGGAAATTGAAGCAATTACTTTTGATGAACTTGTTGAATATGGAAAATCCCATGGAGCAAATATCGTAAATGGTATGCCGTGGTCTTTTGATTATCAAGGACAGCCAATTACTCACGAAAACGATGATTGTTATTTGATTCCTACATCAGAAGGAACGATGAAATTCCTTCGTGGCGAAATGCTTATTACCGGTGTAAAAGGTGAAATTTATCCATGCAAAATGGACATCTTTGAACAAACATATGCGCCAGCAGAATAAAATCTTGATTTCATTAGATATTAAAGAGAGGAACAGATGATATCTCCTGTTTTATATCATGCTCTTACTTGGCAAGAAAGAAAAACATTGAGAGAACAATATATAACACATCAGAATGGAAATTGCTTATATTGTGGAGAAAGTCTTTCTAAAAATCCACCTTCACGTATAACCGATAAATTAATAGATTGGTCTTATTTTCCGCCCAATTTTTTGAAGTATCCTGTTCATCTTCAACACAATCATATAACGGATATGACAGAGGGCGCTGTTCATGCTTATTGTAATGCCGTTATGTGGCAATATGAAAATCAATGAAAGTAAAATTTCATTATGAATAACAACATACCGGTGAGTGATGCTAAAAAAATATCTGCTGAAAGAAATTATGATATGATTATTATTGTTGGAGTGCAAAGGGATGGAAGTGGACACATAACCACATATGGTAAAAATAAGGCGCTTTGCAGTTTAGCTGGAGATATTGGACAAAATAAAATTGCATCGATTCTATTTAATCAAAAGGAGAATTAAGATGAATATACAGGATAAACACGAAAATATTGGAACCAAGGTAATCGAAGATAACATTGTTATAACTATTCCTGCTGAAACCCTTTTCTATGCCATGAACCATCGAGAATTTATTCCATTAAAAATTCATAATAAAAAAGAAATGGTTGATTATGTTGTGGAAATGCTAACGGAGTGGGGTGGAGATGGCGAAACGGGATCTACTGCTTTTGAAGATTTTCTTGATGCTATGTTTACTGACGCGCTTGAAAACGGCGAAGAGTGGCTAGACTTCGATGATAGCGAAGGCGAATAAAATAGAAATTTTATTAAGGATGGGATTATGAAGCAAGCAATAATTCATTTCAAGGATGGAACAAAGGATTGGGTAGATCCAATCGACGATGAAGAAAAAGATGTTTTCTATGGGAACGCCACTATTATCATAACCAACGGGGCGAATCAAAGATATGTGTATGATAGGGATTCCGTATCCTTGATTGAAATTGTAAGTATTGATTAATGAAATTGAACTTTCATGAGGTAGGAGACTGATAAAATTGGAAGTAAATAAAATTTATTTAGGTGACAATCTGGAATTACTACGACAATTAGATGATAATAGTATCGATAGTTGCGTATCTGATTTTCCTTATAATTTGGGGTTCATGGGGAAGAAGTGGGATACCATCAGTAATTATTATGAATGGTGTAACGATAGAGCAAAAGAATTATTTCGTGTGTTGAAGCCAGGTGCGTTTTGCCTAATATTTTCTGGTACTCGTACACAGCACCGTATGGTTTGTGCTTTTGAAGACGCTGGATTTGAAATCAAGGATCAGATTGATTGGATTTATTCTCAGGGGTTTCCTAAGAGTTATAATATCAGCAAGGGCTTTGATAAACAGGCTGGTGCTAAAAGAGAGGTGGTTGGGAAATATCAATTGCCCAACGGACAAAAGTGGAATCTTAAACAAGACGTAGATGATTCCGTTGAACATTCTGAACCATCTTTTACTTCTAGCGGAACACGCAAATTAGATATTACCGCTCCTACAACAGAGTTAGCCAAACAGTGGGATGGCTGGGGCACCGCTCTTAAACCAACACACGAACCCATTATGCTGGCGCAGAAACCCATCGAAAAAAATTATTGTTATAATGTACAAAAATGGGGTGTTGGTGGTTTGAATATCGACGGTAGCAGAATTGAACTAAATGGCGAAATTGTACCTATTAATGTATTAGAAAATTGGTCGGGGTTTGGTGAAGAAGATCGTCCTGATTATAAAGCGACTGTAAACAATAAAGGCAGGTATCCTGCTAACATTATTTGGGATGGTAGCCAAGAGGTTGCTGACTTATTTCCAGAATCTAATAGCGCGAGAATTGGAAACCCAAATAATCCCAAAAGGGGCGGGAACACCATCCCTCGCTGGGGCATGAGCGACGGAAGAGAAACCCATGATTTCCGAGACAGCGGATCAGCATCTAGATTCTTTTATTGTGCTAAAGCGTCTCAAAGTGATCGTACTGAAAACCACAAAATTGAAAACGATCACCCCACAGTTAAGCCAACCATGCTTATGACACATCTTATTAGATTAGTAACCCCGCCTAACGGAATCAATATTGATATTTGTGAAGGCACAGGAACTTCCACTAAAGCGTGTTTATGGTTGGAGAAAGACGGATATAAAGTAAATCATATCGGATTTGAAAACGATGTTGAAAGCTATGAAACCGCTTTGAAGCGGCAGGAACTTAACACAATAAAACAATAATTTCATAAGGAGGTATTATGAAAACAATTACCAGGGACGAATATGATCAAGTTATGTTTTATAAATCTATGAATGATCAGATGGCCAGAATGAGCAACCGATTGTTTTATTACGCTAAAAAAGTATTGGGCGCTGATGATGATAATTGGCTAACAGATTATTTTGATAATGACGATATCAGTATTACGGAATTACTGAATCACTTAGAAATTGAAATTGCAGAAGATAAATAAGATAATAAAATGACCGTTTTATTATAAAGGAGCAATATGAAGAATGTAAAAGAATTTATTGATTACTATATTGATGAATTTGGATCGGGTGATTTAAATAATGGTAATTATATTGAATGCCTATATTATTTGCAGGGATTTATGGACAGTTACTTTGCCAATAAAGAACACGGTGAAGATTACAACAGGATGTGGCGATGCGTTGAGTCACTTCGCGGCGCAGAAAACGTCATGGATATACTTCACAGAGAAAGCCAAGCGAAATAAGTATTTTATCTTGACAAGATCTGAAAACTGTGGTATATTTATATTATAGAAAAGGAGAATAAAAAATGGAATCAAGCGATTTATCGGGATCAAGCAGAAAAGTTAATTTAGCCAATATCATCATTGCAATATCTGAAGATGACAAAAACATCAAGATTTTAAAAAACAGGTTTTCTATGGCTGATGCTTTTCAAATTATTTCCAGTCATTTCCCAGGATATACTATCGAACGAGACGGATTACTGATTTTTAGGCAATAAAAGAGGAGTTTCATTATGCGATTTGCTTGTGGTTTTGGAGTCGATAGGAGCGGTTACGTTCAGGATTTAATTATGCTGGGTGTAAGATGGTCTTACAACAATTCCATTATGGAGTGGTTTGAATTTTATTTACTGGGATTTAGATTCTATTTCGCGTTTGATGATTAAGGGGGGTGGAGGATAACATGAAGATATCGGAACTAATTAAGGAATTGAACGTGCTATTAGAAGAACGTGGCGACTTAAATGTATATTCAAGTGTAGATTATGGATGGGTAGATGGCGCTGAATTCATAGAGGAAGATGCTAGTCGTGCTTTTCGACCACTTGCTCATATTGAGCTATTTGAGGCATGAAATGGAGATTTTATGATAACTAATTTTTATGGTAATTTGGGAACATCTATGCTCAAACTTAGTATTGCAGCAAGCGAATGTGAACAATCATTCAAGGAATTTGCCGCAACTTACGAGGGAATCAAAAACAGGTATCATCCCATTGTATGGTTTTTTATGAATTTGTTTTCACGATAAAAGGTGGATTTCATGGAAAAAACATATACGGATATAGACGTGAGTGAGAAAACCGGTACGAATTATGACACTATGGAATTTTTAGTGGAAATATTTCACAAGACCTCGGACGGATTGGATTTTGTTGAAGTAGCTAAAAGGACTGTTAGTGGGTTTTCCGAGAAGGAACTTTGGATTATTTGGTGGGCTATTAAAGCACGAGATAATCAGTAGATGAAATTGGGATTTTATTATGAGCATTTATTTTACATCTGACATGCATCTGGGACATAAAAATATTATTAAATATTCTGATCGCCCTTTCAATTCTGTGGAAGAGATGGATGAGGAAATTATCAAGCGGTTCAACTCAGTTGTAAAATCAGATGATGTTGTATATGATTTAGGCGATTTGTGCCTTAGCAATTTCAATGTATATAAGTACAGATTTAATGGTACGCTCATTAGAATCAAGGGTAGCCATGACCGAGACATCAAAGAACCGCGAATGATGGTTGTTACTCCTGAAAACTTATTTGATGAATACCGAAATCCTATTTCGATTACGCTATGTCATTACGCCATGCGGTCTTGGGAAAGATCTCATTACGCCACCTGGCACTTGTATGGGCATCACCACGGCAAACTTCCACCATATGGCTTGTCTTTCGACGTAGGTGTTGATTGCTGGGATTTTTATCCCGTGTCCTTAGACCAGGTAAAAGAAAAGATGGCAACGTTAAAGCCCATAGTAGATTTTAGGACATGATAATGGATGATATAACCAGGCATCGCCTAATAGATTGGATCACAAATTCTTCTTGGTGGAATGGCATCAAGAATGAGATCTATATAATTTTGATAAAAGAATTGGGACAATGAAACGGTGATTTTATGATGACAGACAATGAATTACTTAAAAAATTGTTTTTTCTTTCAAAGGAAATCGTGGAAGAAAATTGCTACACATTTGATGAAGGTATGAAACACGCTTATTGCAGATCATGTAAAGCAGTTACTGGCGCCGGAGCAATTTACAGACATCAACCAGAATGTAAGATTGCACATTTTGGAAAATTATTGGATACGATTTCACCGAGAATATGAAAGAGGCATTTTATGATAGGAGAGCCATATGTGTGAACATAATTTTGTACAAAGCGGAATTGTACACGAAGATTTGGGATTGATTCGTGGTTCAGACTCACGCTATAGAAAATTTTATATAAAATATTATTGCACAAAATGCCTAGAAAGTAGATATAAATTTATTGAAAATGGCAGTTCTTATAATCCTAAGTATCGTTCTCTTCCTGCCAGAATTTATGCAAGTGAAATTATACAATAAAAGGAACATTTTATAATGAAGAAACCCTACATTACTGAATCCGATGATGGCTCTATTATGATAGAATTCCACAAAAAAGATAGGCGCTTTTGCATTTGCCTAGAGAAAAACCTATCTGAATCCAGTTGGAATTATGTAAGTTATCACGATGTTATGGAATGTGAAGAACTTCCAGAAAATATGATAAAATTCCTAAAAGAATTTGATGAAGGATAAAAGGAAATTTTATGACAAAAATACGCATTGTGCCTTGGTTTGGGTGGAAACCAAAATACGTTACTTGGGAAACCAGAAGTCATAAACATTGGGGGCATGATTTTTATCGCACCTATAGATGGCTGTGGTTTATGTGGGATATAAAAACAAGATAAAAGGAAGATTTTATCATGATGTATGGCATATTCGAAGAAATCGGCGATTATGAATTTTGGATAGAAGATGTTTTGTCAAAAGACAAAGACGGTCATTTTCTCGTTTTTCCTAGTGAAGCCCAAGCCCTTGCTCACCTTCCAAAAAACAACTTAGACCGAGAAGGGCATGGAACGGAATATAGTGTAAAGCCAATAGAATTAATTGGAGAATAAAGGAAGTTTTATAATGAATTGCAGTTGTGGGAATAAGGCTACAGGTACTTTTTGGTTTGCATATCATAACTCTCTAGAAGTGGTAGAGGCTAGAGTGTGTTGTGATAAATGCGCCACTTGGGATACTGGCTTTTTTACTCCTCAAAGACCTAATGGCTTTATTCCTAACTTTTTTAGTAGTGATATTCAAGAGGTTGGAAATAAATTAATTCGTTTAAAACAAAAACATAATAAAGGAAGATTTTATGACAGATAAAAAAGTTGATTGGGATAAACACTGTTTTCATTGTGAGTGCAGAGAAGATTGCGAAAAGGAATTTGGAGTAATTGGCGTGGATAAAGAAGATTGCAGACAAATTTCTGGTACATACTATTGCACTATTTCGTGGGTAATTCGAGAATGTGAAGAATGCAATAAAAGGAGTATTTTATATGGAATCTAAAGATTTGGCTAATCTTGAAAAGAAGTTTAAAGAATATTCGCTTTTGGTTGATGAGAATATAGCAACAATGAAATCTATCGAAAAGAGCAATATTTTCAAGAGAACTTGGGACATTCTTGTCGCTAAAAAATGGGATGCCGCATATAAAAAAGCGCTATACTATCTAGAACTTGAATCAAGCATTCTCATGCATATAAATACCATCGGTGTAACGGGCGGAGAAAAATATGGATTATAAAAGGATAATTTTATGAGAAAAATACTTTCCAATCTTCTGGTTAGGTTATATGAAAAAATACGACGAATAGAAGTTTGGATGGAAAACACAGATTGTGTTTACAACATTAGAGGAAAAGTATTGGATGTGGCAACCAGGCTATATCCAAAGGGATTTTGTACACACTGCGGTATTCCCATAGAAAAATGTAGAAACGGTGACGCACAACCGCCATATCGCTGGTTTTGCTGTAATTGCTCAACGCCAATTGATGAATGAAAAGCGATTTTATGATCAACATTTATTTCTATATGGTTTTAGGAGTAATAATTGCTCTGCTTATGTGGGCTACGTTCTTCCTAATTTGCTGGTTGATACAAAAATATGAGAGGTATCGAAATGTCGGAGGAAGATAAGGACTGGGCGCGTAAGGTTGCACATTGGATGGTTTATGAAGTAATTCCGACGTTGCATAGATATAAGGTAGATATAAGAGATTCTTTACTTACGCCACAACATTTAGCAGATATTATTGATATGTTTGATGAGAAAAAAATATCTAGGGCAACCGCCAGGTATTTGATAAAAGGATATATTACAAGAGATCCAGAGTTTATAAAATGAGTGTTTTATGATGTGGGAGGATGATATTATTTGAACATACAAGCAATGCTTACGAGCAATTCTAATGAGTGGGAAACCCCGAAAGAATTTTTTGATGAACTAAATAATGAATTTGGCTTTACTTTGGATCCGTGTAGCACAACAGAGAATCATAAATGCGATAAGTTTTATACAGAAAAAGAAGATGGCTTGCAGCAATCTTGGGCTAATGAAACAGTATTCATAAACCCCCCCCTACGGAAGAGAAATTAGCAAATGGGTAAAAAAATCTTATGAAGAAAATTTAAAAAACAACATCACATGCGTGATGTTAATTCCAGCAAGGACTGATACTCAGTATTTTCATCAATATATTTATGGAAAATCGGAAATCAGGTTTATAAAAGGAAGAATCAAATTTATACATAAGACGCAAAGCAAACCACAACCGGCACCATTCCCATCCATGGTAGTTATTTTTAGGAGATTGAATTGAAAATATTAGAATTATTCTGCGGAACAAAAAGTATTACTAAAGTTTTTAATCTAAATGGGTG
>Ga0209318_1001215_pt1 | contig 17548 bp, 15 predicted proteins | sample RifGroE1_FD_183999 | JGI IMG/M metagenome (GOLD analysis project Ga0209318, IMG submission 183999) | Groundwater microbial communities from Rifle, Colorado, USA - Groundwater E1 (SPAdes) (version 2) | ecosystem: Environmental > Aquatic > Deep subsurface > Groundwater | place: Rifle, Colorado...
TGGTTATTGTTCCGCTTGCGGAGGCAACTACCGGAGTATCCCAGCCGCCGGTGCAGGTCCCGCCTGTTGAGCTGACATTGACACTTGTCGGTTCGAGCTTGTTAAAATCAAAGCCGTCAGTTGTATTGCTACTCCCTGTGTCCGGAATTCCATCATTGACATTTCCAGTGCTGGCAACCGGTATGGTAACAAAAATGTTGCCCCCGACAGGAATTGTATTAACCAAAGTGAAAGTCATTGTCAGGCTTCCCGATTGTGTAGCCGTAACATAGCCGCTTGTATCAACATTGGCAGTGAGTGGGGAGGAAAGGCTGAAAGTTGTGGCACTGGATACGTTTGCAACCGTGTAATTAACACTGCCGATGCACCCGGTTATGCCTTCATTTAAGAAACAAACGTTGTCGCTTGGAAAGAGATGATTGGTATTAAGATCCGGATAACTTCCGGCGCCGTTGATTGTGACCGTTGATGTTCCTGACGTGCCGGCAGTTGTTTGTGCCCTATAGGAAAGTCGGGGATTACTTAAAGTTGCCGATGAATTTGTAAGAGTGGACGCCTTAACTTTTGTCGGGTTAAAAGACTTGATGGTAAAAAAAGAAAGTGCTAAGGAGAACGATAATGAGAGGAGAAACACTGAAAAAGTAGCTAAATATTTTTTTGTGTTTACGCTTTGCATATAAAATAACGTATCTTAATCAGGATATGTGCTAAGGACCATTATCAAACTCAGGAAAAACGTTGTCAAGAGGATTCTTTGCCAACCTTTTGGGATTTTTTAATAATTCTGTAGGTGATGAAGATTAAAAGAAGCCCAAATATTATCGAAAAAGGAAAGGCAACGGTGGTAACAGTTTTACTTTGAGTTTCACTGCTTCCGTTGGGGGTTATCTCCAAGGTTGATTTGTAAACTCCGACCAAGACCTTGCGATTTGATTGGCAAACGATAATTTCTTCACCTTTCAGGCAGGGAATATTCCTTACCGAGTCGGAAATTATATTAAGAGGAGCAAGATTTAGGGTTTCCACACTGCCGAATATGGGCTTAATTGTTATTTCACCATCGGGTTTGAAAACATGTGAGCCAAAATTGCCGATTCTTATATCAAAGGTAAGCTTTTCAAGCGAATCGATGATTTTCGGAGCCTTGAATCCGACAATTTCAGCAGTTTTTGGCGGATTGCCGTCGCGGGAGAGGGAGAGAATAAGGTTGGCACCAATCCTGGCTTGGTTGGTTGGACCCATGGGGAGGGTGCCTCCGGGGATGTTGTTATCCAGTTCGTATAATAGTGTAAAGTAGTAATCTTTCTCGGTGGCGGATTCCGGAGGGGTGATTTTAACGGTTATTTCCTGGCGTTGCCCGCCAGCCATGTAAAACTTTTCTCCGAAAGTACTTACAGGGGAGATTATACTAAACCATGAAGCATAGGGAGATGTTGCAGTGACAGCATTTTTTTCGTCAAGCGCGACGTTTCCCGACTCACCCTGCGCCTTAAAAGGTATGAGATAGATGCTCGCCATGCCGTCGTTTCCGTCATTTGTAATAGTGAACGTTTGAGTAACAATTTTGCCCGGAATAATCATTACCTCAGCAATCGGGGGGGTGATGGAAAGACCTAGAGTTTGGGCCTCAGCAACAGAATTATGAATAATGAATAATGAAGCAAGAATAAGCAAAAAGGCAATAACTTTTGTATTTTGTTCTTTGTGATTTGGTTTATTGTTTATCATTTAGCTATGCTTCTAATTACTAATTCTAAATTCATAATTTGTTTTAAAAACTTGGTATCGCTGTAAATAAAATCCTATTTTGATAACTTCCTGCCGCCTGGACCGCCGAAACATTTACTTTATATGTAATTGTGGCAGTTCTATCTCTTCCGACATTTACACTTGACATGACCGACTGATCTCCTTCGCTAAGCGCCGCATTAGCAAACTGGCGGAAATAAGTTCCGTCTATGAAATCCGAAGGGACATCGTTGCCTGACATGTTGTAGCCAAATCCGTAAGTAGTCGCGAGCGACCAAACCGCTGCTGCCGTTTCTGAACAAGTTCCGGCATCGCAGGTTGAATCAGGAATAGTTTTGCCGGTTGATGTCTGAAGATAGCCCGCCTCTCTGGCCGTAACCCTGTAACCACCAGCCCCTCCCGCGGAAACCATAAGAGTACTTGTGCGGGTTACCGGTGTACCCGGCATGAGGGTGCCAAAATTAATTAAAAAATTACTCATGGAAAAAGAAAAGGGAATTATGGAGTGGATATATTGGAAACCGGACCGGACCAGATAACCTGTAGATGAGTAAAGCCCGGGTGCGGTTTGACCAATGGTTGTATCGAGTTTATAACCTGCCGAGGAGGGGATTCCGGCACCTGAGTTAAAATTAGGCATCTGAATTATGTAGTTGGGGGACGTGATTTTTGCCTGGGCATGGATGCCGGGCGGTGAAAGGTAAAAACTAAAAGACAAAAGGAGGATAATTAATTTTAAATTAAAAATTTTAAATAAAATCCCAATTTTGAAATTCATTCGTAATTTTAAATTCATCATTCATAATTTGCTTCCGGGATCATTTTCCAACTTCTTTTTTCATTTCCATACCGCTTAAAAAGAGCTCATAAATCTGCTGATAAAGATCTTTGATTCTACCTTTCCTATCGTTATCTAGGTTTGGGTCTTTCAAAAGCTCGTCGAGATATTTTTGGACGTTAACTAGTTTTAGTCTAAAATCTCCCTCTGCCCAGTTTTTTACCTCTTCTTCCTGTGATTTAATTTCCTCCATAAAATCCTGGCTGACATTTTTCAAAACCTGAATTTTTTGACCGTCTTTTAAAATCTGAATGTACTGTTTGCCAAACATTGTTGAAATCGGCGCGATTGCTATAAGGGAAACTATTTGCAGGATTTCTGTCCAAAAGTCACTTCTGGGTGTAAGAACAAATAAAATCGCAAAGACCAGGGCAGCAACAACTGATGTTACAGGTGCCGAAAGAAGCGCCATTCCGAAAAGAAGAAAGTAAGTCAGAAAAAATATGGGTGAGGTGAACCCGCCTGTTGTAAAAAGAAGAAACGAAACCGCAAAAGAAAAAATAAAAATATCAAAAACCACTCTGGAACCGGCTGTTAGGAACTTTTTTCTGATCAGAAATGAGATTAACATATAGAGTGCGACAAGAAGACCCGAGATTTGAAGGCTATATTCCGCAAGGGGAGTTTTTGCAATAAAATAAGAAAGTCCCAGGGCGAGAGCAACCAGTATACTATGGACAAATACCTTTTTAGATACAGATAGCATAAAATTGAACAGTATGTCTTAAAAAAAGTGTACGCTAAAGTGATAAAATTGAATAGATTCAATTTGCTACAGTTTTAGGTAAGTGTAGTAAAATTGACAAATATGAACGGCATCAAATACGACCACGCTAAAATTGAAAAGAAGTGGCAGGATAAATGGGAAAAGGAAAAAATATATTTTCCGGATCTTTCAAAAGCGGCCAATGAAGCTCCCCACGACCTTACGGTCGGGGTATCTTCTCCCAGCGCTTCGTCGGGAGCGGAATCCCTCCAAAGCGAAACCACTTCGCTTACCCGCGGGCTTACGCCTGGGGTATTCGCGAAGGGGGATAAATACTACAACCTGTGGATGTTTCCCTATCCTTCGGCTGAGGGGCTTCATGCAGGACACGCCTTTGCCTCGACGGGGAGCGATGTCTTTGGGCGTTTTATGAGAATGCAGGGTAAAGATGTTTTCCAGCCGATCGGATATGATTCTTTTGGAATTCACTCGGAGAACTACGCAATTAAAATCGGGGAAGACCCCCACAAAGTGGTCAGAAGAACAACCAAGCATTATGAAGAACAGATGAGGTCTTTGGGGCATGGATATGATTGGATGCACACAGTGACCACTTCTGATCCTGATTATTATAGATGGACACAGTGGTTGTTTCTAAAGATGTGGGAAGCCGGCTTGGCTTATAAGAAGAAAGCTACCGTCAATTTTTGCCCTTCCTGCAAAACCGTACTTGCCGACGAACAGGTTGTAACACCTGCAGCTGCCGGAAAGGAGCCCAAAGATGCGGCCGGAAAATCAATAACCAATAGTGAAGAACTTAAAGTTTGTGAAAGATGTGGAACGGTTGTCGAAAAAAAGGACCTTGACCAGTGGTTTTTTAAGATTACTAAGTATGCTGACAGACTTCTAGAAGGTTTAGAGAAAATTGACTGGAGTACTCGAGTGAAGCTTGCCCAGAAAAACTGGATCGGTAAAAGCCAGGGAATGCTCATCAAGTTTGAGATGGAGAATGAAGACGGAGAGATTGAGGTTTTTACTACAAGGCCGGACACGCTAAATGCGGCTACTTTTATAGCTATAGCCGATGAAGGTTTGTATAACCAAGAAAGCTCTGAAAAAGTAGGGGAGTTTACCGGGAAATACGCACTGGAACCTTTCAGTAAAAGGCGTCTTCCCGTTTGGAAGACAAATTATGTGGCACCCGGATATGGGACAGGAGCTATTATGGGCGTGCCTGCACACGACGAGCGTGATATGGAGTTTGCTGAAAAATATCATTTGGATATAGTTAAAAAAGATCCGGATGAAAACCTTTGGCAAGAGATTTCCGAAAAAGGTTTTGGTAAAAAACATACCAATTATCATTTAAGGGATTGGTTGGTAAGCCGTCAGCGCTATTGGGGTGCACCAATTCCAATGGTTGATTGTCCGGAATGCGGTTGGGTCCCTGTTTCTGAAAAAGATCTTCCGGTAATACTACCGAATATATCAGACTATAAACCTGAAGGTACAGGAAAAGGACCTCTTGCCAATCATAAGGAGTTTTATCAGGTTAAGTGTCCGAAATGCGGTGGAGATGCTACCCGTGAGACTGACGTCATGGATACCTTTGTGGATTCAAGCTGGTATTTTTTGAGATACCCATCATCGAAAGTAAAAACAATGCCTTTTGATGGGGATGTAACCAGGAATTGGCTTCCGGTTGATCTTTATTTCGGTGGTGCAGAGCATTCGGTACTCCACCTGATGTATGCCAGATTTGTGACAAAAGTACTTTTCGATTTAAAGCTTTTAAGCTTTGATGAACCTTTCCCTAAGTTTTTTGCGCATGGGTTGATGATTAAGGACGGGGCCAAGATGAGCAAAAGTAGGGGAAACGTGGTCAATCCAGATCAATATGTATCCAAGTTTGGTGCTGATACCCTCAGGCTTTATGTAATGTTTTTAGGTCCAATGGATGCCTCTCCCGACTTTAGAGATTCAGGGATTGAGGGAATGCACAGGTTTGTAGGAAAACTTTGGCGATTATTTTCCGATTTCTCCTCGCGCGGCAACTCCACTGCGGCGGGTCCCGGCTTCGCGCCCGTCGGGAGTGCTTCTGCCGACGCAAGTCGAAATCTTGTCTTTTCCAAGCTCAATCAAGTAATAAAGAAAGTGACGGAGGATATGTATAATTTCAAATATAATACAGCTATAGCATCGATTATGGAGCTTGTTAACACCATCTCTGACAAAGGCAGTAATGAAGGAGTTTTAAAAAGTCTTTGTCTTTTGGTTGCTCCTTTTGCACCTCATCTTGCCGAAGAAGTCTGGGTGGAAGTACTGGGTCAACCCTTTAGTATTCACAAGGCTAGTTGGCCAAAATACGATGATAGTAAGATCGCGAGTGATACAGTAACGATTGTTATTCAGATCAATGGAAAAGTAAGATCTCAGTTGGTAGTTGGTAATAAACAATCAACTATTCAGGGAGATATTGAGACGTTGTCAAGGAAAGACGAAAATGCTGCAAAGTGGTTGAAAGGCCATGACATTAAAAAAGTAATTTTTGTTCCGGGAAAACTTGTTAACTTTGTTGTTTAATAACTACTTTATAAAAAATGGAGAACTTGCCCCAAAAGTTTTATTTTGACGGGTTTCTTCTAAAATATCGCTATCACCTATTAATTGCTCTGATAGGAATTATTTTGATTAGTGCCGGCTTTTTATTTTTTAAAAAATCATTGAATTTTTCATCAACAAAAGTGGAAATTTTACAGACTTCTTCGGAGGGGGGAGCAACATCTGAAATTACCGCGGAAATTTCAGGGGAGGTGATAATTCCCGGAGTTTATAAACTTTCTCCTGGAAGTCGGATAGACGATTTATTAATTGTCTCCGGTGGTTTTTCCGTTGATGCCGATAGGGTTTGGGCAGACAAATATCTAAACAGGGCAGCAAAACTCACCGATGGACAAAAGATTTATATACCTTCGGTTAGTGAGCACTCGAGTGCTGTAAGTGCTAAAAATAGTGGAGGATATCAAACCACATCATCCGACTTTTCATCCGATAGTAACTCACTAATAAACATTAACACAGCAAGTGTTTCAGAGCTGGATTCCTTGCCCGGAATTGGTCCTGTTTACGCCCAAAAGATTACTGAACACCGTCCGTACTCAAAACCGGAAGATCTGGTAACGAGTGGGGCAATCACCCAAACATTATACGAAAAGATTAAAAACAACATAACAATATACTAATGACTAATTATTAATTAAAAATTACTAATCAATTTCTAATTTTTAAATTTTTAATTTTGAAATTGGTATTTTATTTATAATTTAAAATTTGTAATTAGTTATTGATGAAGTACTTTGTTTGGCTTTTATTGATTTTACTAATAATTTTCCGTTACTTTACGACCCGTCCGGCTTATAAAAATGGTGATACCATTCGGATAACAGCAACAGTTTTTTCGGATCCCTTGGTTTACGGCAATTATCAAACTTTTACCGTTGCGGGATTAAAAGTTTCCTTACCAAATTTCCCTGAGGTGTATTACGGAAGTATAGTTGTGGTTGAAGGAACAGTTGATGGCAGAAAATTAAAAAATGCAAAATTGGTTTCGATTAATTCTTTTGCGGGATTTGGGTCTCGGGTAAGAGCTAAGATTATCGATTTTTACCAAAAAGTTTTACCCCAACCAATGTCGGGGCTTGTTGCCGGCATAACCTTGGGAAGTAAAGGAACTTTAACCGGCGATTTTTGGAATAAGGTAAAAAGTACGGGGGTTGCCCATGTAATTGTTGCATCAGGAACCAATGTAACTTTTGTTATTTCGTTTATTTTCGGAGTAATAAATATTTTCCTGTCCAGAAAAAAGGCGATACCTATTGTTATATTAAGTATTGTTTTATATCTGTTTATTTCAGGCTTTGAAGCACCTTTAATAAGGGCAGCAATCATGGCGTTCTTGGCCTTTTGGGCGGAAAGCTCCGGCAGACTTCTTAGTGCTTGGAGAAACCTGTTTTTTGCCGCAGGTATTATGCTTGCAGTGGAACCTTCCTGGATAGGGGACATCGGCTTCATTTTATCTTTTGTTTCCACCGCTTCAATCATGGTTTTTGAAAAAAGGATTGCCAAATGGCTAAAATTTATGCCTAAAGTATTGAAGGAAGGCTTTTCAACCTCATTTGCGGCTCAAATCGGGGTTGCGCCGATACTTTTTGTTACTTTTGGACAATTTAATATACTTTCACCAATAATTAATGCGCTTGTTCTTTGGACAGTGCCATATATCATGATTTTTGGTGTTTTAGGGGGAATATTGGGACTCATCTTTCCAATCCTCGGCAAACTAATACTATATATATGCTATCCTCTGACTTGGTGGTTTGCCAAAATAGTTGAGATTTTCTGATATGAAGCTTTGGAAGTACACATTTACCATTCTGCTCTTGATTTTAACGGGCATTGTTCTTGCTATAATTCAAAGTCCGGATAAAAACTTGCATATAATCGCCTGCAATGTGGGACAAGGGGATGCAATTTTAATTACTTATGGCGGAACGCAGATATTGAATGATGGCGGACCCGATAAAAGTGTCACGACTTGCCTTGGGCGGTATATGCCGTTTTGGGATAGGGAAATTGAATTGGTTATTTCGAGTCATCCCGACTCTGATCACTCAACCGGACTTGTCGATGTACTTCAAAACTATGATGTAGATGAAATACTCATAAATCCAATTGATCCTGGCACTCAAGTATACAAAGCGCTAAAAAAAGAGGTGGGGGGTAGGGGTATATCTATCGTGAATCCAGTTGCAGGCATGGAACTAGGTATTGGTTTGATACATTTGGATATCTTTAACCCGACAGAGATATTATTGAATCGGCTGACTGTTGAGAATGACGATGATAAGCTTGCCAAATACAGCATTGTAAAGGAAACGAATTTATACTCGGTTGTTTATAAACTTAGCTTCAAAAATTTTACCGGGCTATTCTCGGGGGATATGCCTCCTGAAGTTTCCGACAGGTTGGCAGGAGATCCAGGTATAGGAACCGTTAACTACATCAAAATACCTCATCATGGTAGCGTCAATGGGCTTACGGAGAATCTCCTCAAGGTGGTTATGCCTAAAGTTGCGGTAATCTCGCTGGGCAAAAATCCATGGGGATTTCCCAGACCCGAGATTTTAGAGATGTTGGCTAAATATAATGTTAAAATTTTAAGGACTGACCAAGTGGGGGATATTGAAATAGTAACAGACGGAGAAAAGTATTGGGTAAAGTAACAAAATACTGTTAAAATAAAACATGACTGAGATAAGAGACCAAATAATCAAAGCAGTCTCAAAAGCTGCTACGGATGTTGTTTATACAGATAAGAACGTTATCAATAAAGCTAGGAGCTTGGGTGTTAATGTGGTTTTGACTATTTTCGAATCAGAAGTATCATTAGAGTTTCCAGAAAATTGTGAATTTGGCGATTTTTCCACAAACATAGCAATGTCTCAGTACAGGAAGATGGCAGAGGCTACAAAATCCCATGTACCAGGTGGTAAAAAGAAAGGAATTAACTGGGCAAATTTACCACTTTTATTTCACAATCCAAGGGAGTTGGCGGAGTCAATAGCAGAGAAGCTCCGAAAAGATGGTGAACTTTTGAAAGTAATAGAAAAAATTGAAATAGCCGGTCCTGGATTTATAAACTTTTGGCTTAAAAAAGATATATTAATTGATAATTTGATACAGATTGATAGTACAAAAGAGAAGTATGGAACTTCGGATATTGGTAAAGGAAAAACTGTAATAATTGATTATTCATCCCCGAATATTGCCAAGCCATTCGGTATCGGACACCTTCGTTCGACCATAATTGGACAAGCGCTTTACAATCTTTATAAAGCTTTGGGTTATGAAGTCGTGGGGGATAACCACTTGGGTGATTGGGGAACGCAGTTTGGGAAACTCATCTACATGATTGAAACCGACAAACCGGCCGACTTGTCCATTGAAACTTTGGAAAAACTCTATGTTGAATTCCACAAACTGACGGAGACGGATTCGAGTCTGGAAGAAAAAGCCAGAGATTGCTTTAAAAGGCTTGAACAAGGGGATTCCGAGGCAAAAAAGATTTGGCAAAAATGTATAGATGTTTCCATAGCTGAATTTGACAAGATTTATGAAACGCTTGGAATAAAAACGGATTTTGCTTTCGGTGAATCTTATTATGAAAGTGAAATGAAACAAATGTTAGATAATTCCGATATAAAAAAGTATGTTACCAAGGGAGAGGCGGGGGCATTGGTAATAGATTTGTCAAAAGAAGGTATAAAAACACCTTTAATGTTTCTGAAAAGCGATGGGGCAACAACTTACGCTACTCGTGATTTGGCAACTATAAAATTCAGGGTGAGAAAATGGGATCCGTCGGTTATGGTGTATGAAGTTGGTGCCGAGCAAAGCCTGTATTTCCAACAAATTTTTGCCGCAGCCAAGCTTTTGGGACTAGTTAAAGATTCCGTAAAATTAGTACACACCGCCCACGGGCTTTATTTGGCGCCCGATGGTAAGAAGTTTTCTACAAGAAAGGGAAAAACCATCAAATTGGAAGAGGTTCTTAATGAAGCTATCGAAAGAGCCGAAAAACTTGGAAACAATAAAGATACGGCAAAAGATGTTGGGATTGGTGCAATTAAGTATTTTGATTTAATGCATTCTGTTACGAGCAATGTTGTATTTGACTGGGAAAAGATGATGAATCTGGAGGGTAACAGTGGGCCCTATCTCCAGTATACAGTAGCTCGTTGCAACAGCGTTCTTGCGAAGGCCGACTTCAAAGGACTGTCCCTGGAAGCTGATTATAGTAATTTAAACAACGAGGAGACTTCAATTTTGAGAACTCTGGTTAAGTTTCCGGAAACTGTTGAAAAGGCTGCAGAGTCTTTTGCGCCGAACCTTCTTTGTAATTATATTTATGAATTAGCCTCGAAATTTAACGGCTTTTACGCTCGACATCGAATTTTAGATACAAATAGCGAGCGAACGGAAATCGGTGGGGAAAATGAAGATTTTAGACTTGCATTAACTTTTGGGGTGGGGCAAGTTCTGAAGAACGGACTGAAGCTTCTTGGAATTACATCTCCGGAGAGAATGTAGACTTATTTGACTATTCTTTCTTTGATTTTCTCTTTTAATTCTACAATTGGTTGTCCTTCTGAGTTTTCCAGCTGTTCGATGAGTTTTCTTTCAATATATCCTGCATCTAACTCTTCGGTCATTTCTTCCAATTCCGGATCATGCTTGTGATTCTTTTGATTTTCAAGGATTTCTCTGAGAAGATCCAGTATCTTGGTAATTTCTTTCTCGGATATAAGCTCAACTTGAAGCCCCAGCTCGCTCCTTAAAGTATCTCTTTGATTCTCCCTGTTTTGACTCATAAGTACTATTATCGAGAGGAAAATGGCTTCAATTGAGACAAATGAATTCATAAAAGAGTAGGGATAAGGATCGATTATCGGAATTCCGGGAATCCGCCCTGTATTAGCCAAAATCCAAAACCCGTAGATAATGATGTTGCCCAGGAGAAAAGCAATCGTACCGAAACTCGTTGTAAGTGCATCCACAACCTTTATAATCAGCGGCCTCTTTTTGAGTTCTTGGGCCTCGAAACTTCTTATTATATGGCGGGATCTTTTTATGTGATTTAACGGCATTAATTTATTCTATAATAAATCCAAGAAAACCGCGAGTCGGGTATTGAAGATTATTTAAAACTGAATTACAATCTTTAAGTTACAGATGGACTATACACTTCATAAATTAAGCTCCGGTCTCAGGATTCTGACTGTGCCCATACCAAGCCTCGAATCGGCAACCGTCGCAATCTGGGTTAAAACAGGAAGCCGCAACGAGGATGCGAAAACCAGCGGATTAAGTCATTTTATGGAACACATGGTCTTCAAAGGCAGTGTTAAGCGTCCCAGTGCCCGAGATATTTCTCAAGCAGTTGATGCTATTGGAGGAGAATTCAATGCGGCAACCAGTAAAGATTGGACAAATTTTTATATCAAAGCCGGTAAGGCCAATCTCGAAACCGCAATGGATGTCTTGTCCGACATGGTTTTAAACCCGCTTATTAAATCTGAAGAAATTGAGAGGGAAAAAGGCACAATTGTTCAGGAAATCAAAATGTATGAAGATACTCCGATGATGCATATAGGAGATGTCTTTGAAGAACTGGTTTTTGAAGGAAATCCTTTGGGCAGGGATACTGCCGGAACCGAAAAAACTGTTCGTGGAATTGAAAGATCAGACTTTTTAAATTACCGTAAAGCTCATTATTATCCCGAAAATATGCTGGTAACTATTGCCGGAGGAATTGAGGAAAAGAATGTCTTAAAACTTGTCGAAAAGTATTTTGGGAATTTCAAATCACAAAAATCAAAATTCAAAGCCCAGATTTATAAATCGGGACAGACAAAACCCCGGTTCAAACTCCAAACTAAAAAAAGCGAACAGGCTCACTTAATCCTGGGTTTTATGGGTGAGGGGAGGAGTTACAAAAAAAGATTTGCACAAAGCCTTCTGTCGGTGATCTTGGGCGGGGGAATGAGCTCCAGACTTTTTATTGAGGTCCGGGAGAGGCGTGGTTTGGCTTATTCGGTCAGAACCGGTTTTGAAAGGTATCAGGAAGTTGGGTATATAAGTACATATGCCGGGGTGAATGTGGAAAAGACCGACGAAGCTGTTAAAGTAATTTTAGATCAGTGTTATGGTCTTGCGGAAGGTATTTATCCGGTCACAAAAGAGGAACTGGTCAAAGCTAAGGGTTTTCTCAAAGGCAATCTGGCTTTAGCTCTTGAGGATACGAGGGATGTCAGTGGATTTTTTGGCGACCAGGAACTTTTCTTGGATAAGTGCTTAACACCTGAAGAAATTTACAAGAAAGTTGATGAAGTTACCATTGCCGATATTAACTCTGAAGCCAAAAAACTTTTCGTTCCTGAACGCCTCAATTTGGCCATAATTGGACCTTTCAAAGATAAAGAAAAATTTATACAATTGATAAGGTAAGTAATATATAAAATTCTGCCAGGAATTTGTGCAAACAAGTTTGCTAGAGGATGAATTTTATATAACATTTGCAAGCAAATATTATGGAAAGGACAATAGTTTTAATAAAACCGGATGGGCTTCAAAGGGGGCTGGTGGGGGAGATTATGCATCGTTTCGAGAGAAAAGGTATGAAACTGGTGGGAATTAAGATGATCAGATTGACGGATGAGATATTGGACAATTGGTATGCTCACCACAAAGACAAGCCATTTTTTGCCACACTCAAAAGCTTCATGGAGTGGACTCCGGTTGTTGCCATGGTCTGGGAGGGGATTGAAGCAATTGCCGCCGTCAGGAAAATTGTCGGTATTACCAAAGCTAGGGAGGCTGAGGCCGGATCGGTCAGGGGAGACTTTGGTATGAGTGGCTCACAAAATATAATTCACGCTTCAGATTCACCTGAGTCTGCAGAGAAAGAATTAGGCTTAATCTTTAATGGTGATGAAATTTTTGAGTATGATAGCGCCACAGACCTCCTGATTTATTCAAAAGAAGAGCTTTAAATCCGACTTTGGTCGGGGTGCTGGGAATTGTTTATAGGTGACTTTTTCTGTATTCAATCCTCTTTCTATACAATTCTTCGGTTAGTCCGCCTTCTTTTTCGTGTTTTTCCAAAAGGGATGCAACCAGTCTTTTGAGTAAATATCCTTCCAAATTGCAAAAAGTGAGAAGCATGTTAGCTGCTTCAGTGGGATTATTAGGGAGATTGGGAGTGTTTAGGGAGGCTGGGGAAATCCAAACTGCCCTAAATTCCCTAAAACCCCTAACTTTATCGCTATTTTTCTCCCAAATCGGTAAATTCCTCTGCCTTAAGAAATCTTGATAGTCTTTTGTCAGCTCTTCATTGGAACCGTAAGCAATTCCTGCCAGCTTTATGTACCCTTTAAGTGATGGGTTAGAGTATCCCTCAGCCACGTTTTGGCAATTTGACCTTGCTGCTTGGATCATCTGATCATGGGTTCGTGATTTCATATAAATGTACCGGTTGCAAAAGATTACCGTAAGATCCTGGATTATTTTCCCAAGCGTGTAAGCGGAAAGAAATTCATAGCCGGGGCGAGACGTATCCATCTTATTAATCCTAGCACTTTCCTGTTATAATTGGCCGTGGAGATAGTTACGGGGTGTAGTGAATCGGTATCACGCTACGTTCGGGACGTAGAAACACTGGGTTCAATTCCCAGCACCCCGACAAAAATACAGGCCCCCATAGCTCAACGGATAGAGTAGACCCGTCCTAAGGGTATGATGTAGGTTCAATTCCTGCTGGGGGCACTTTTTATTTTACTGTCAGGGTATAAAGATTTGCCACCGAATCTGGTGATCCTAGGTTTGTAAGGATTAAAAGTTTTGTCGTGTTTGAAAAGGGAAAAATTGACGGCATGGTATATGATCCTGAATAAACAGTTTGTTTATTCGTTCCGTCGTAATCCATAATAACAACTTGACCTTGTCCTCCCCAAAGCAAATGTTTGCTGGTGGACATCCATCTTAAAGCCGGAATCTGGGCTTTGTCGTTATTATTGATCGTAACAGGCTGATCTGTGATTAGAAAGTTGCGGTCTTCTTTTATATCATAAATATAAGTGCGGCCGGGTTCTATGTTTCTTTCCTGGGTTTGAGTTGAGGCTCCGGGTAATGGTTTGATTAAATTGCTTGCCAATGTGGCCGATGAGCTTGCGGAGTACAGGATCATATTGTCATCAGGTGAAAAGATAAAAGCCGATGATTTCCTGGAAAGAATGTCAATAAGGCCCGGTGGTAGATTCTTAATAATACTCTGGTTAGTGTTTTCCTTTTCCGTATTCCATCCGGTAAGAATCTCATTTTTACGGACAGCGACATTTACTCTTTGATTTTGGGATGTAAATGATCCTGTGTCTATTAGAAATATACCGTTTGATACTGTCAAAAGTAACTGTCTACCATTAGGAGAAAAGACATAAGTTGCGTCAGTCATGTCTCCGTCAGCTATCCTTTTTGGTCCGGTATCAAAACCAAGAGGCAAACTAAAAGTATCAAGTGCCCAAAGACCGACTTTATCATCACTTAAATTTTTTGAGGGCAGAACGCTGTAAACAATTTTTGATCCGTCCTCAGAAATAATTGTATTGGTGGCTCCCGATGAAGTGACGGGCGAGAGTGAGGGGACATTTTTAAAAAGTGAAATTGAAGCCTGTGTTACGATCTCTTTTTCAATTGTCAGCCTCTTATACCAGCCAAAATAACCATCTTTTTTGACTTCGACATCATAAGTTCCCGGGGCAATTGAGAGATTAGCATTGGTGGCGGTTTTGAGCTCACCATTAATATACACGGAAGCGCCATCAGGCTCGGATTTCAGAACAAGAATACCATTCGGTTGGAATTTAAGCGCCTTAAAATCAAATCTGTAGCCTCTGGCGTAATATGTCGCAAACATTCCAATGCTTCCGACAATGATTAAAGTGACAATAAAAAAGAAAACCCTTATTTTTGTCATGTAGGTGTATTATATCAGGATTCGAGACTACTTGTAATTTAGAGCCTTCTTGAATCTGCTATAATCTACTCACTTATGCTTCGTAAAAATATTGCCATAGACTTGGGAACTGCCAATACCCTTGTTTGGGTTGCCGGAGAGGGCTTGGTAGTAAACGAGCCCACGGTTGTAGCCATTTCTGCAGACGACAATAAAGTAGTGGCCGTGGGGGAGGAGGCTAAAAGAATGTTGGGAAGGACTCCAGAGGCTCTTATCGCCAGCCGCCCCATGAGAGATGGCGTTATTGCCGACTACCAGGTAACGGAGGCAATGCTCAGATATTTTATAGGTAAAGTTGTGGGGAGATTTCAATTTTTTAAGCCTGATGTTATGGTTTGCGTGCCTGCAGGATGTACCCAAGTAGAACGCCGTGCGGCTCTTGATGCCACTCTATCTGCGGGAGCGTCGCATGCTTATCTTATAGATGAACCTTTAGCTGCCGCAATTGGAGCCCAAATCCCTGTTTCGGCACCATCAGGACATATGATTGTGGATATCGGAGGAGGCTCAACTGAGGCTGCGGTGATTTCTCTTGGCGGAGTTGTTATTCATAAATCGGCCCGCGTTGCCGGTAACAAAATCGATGAGGCAATCCAAAACTATCTTAAAAAGAAGCATAATTTAATTATCGGGGATCAAACGTCAGAAGACATCAAACTGAAAATTGGCTCAGCCGTAGCTACCTCGAAGGTGGAAAAACTGGAAATTTCAGGCCGGGATCTTGTTTTTGGGCTTCCAAGAACAATAATTCTTACCTCAAATGAGGTTACCGAGGCCATTAGGCCTGTTTTAATACAAGTAATAAATGCCGTAAAAGGAGTTTTGGAGGATACCCCCCCCGAGCTTGCTGCGGATATTATCGATAAAGGCATAATTATGAGTGGGGGAACCTCGCTTCTTCGTGGATTTGATAAGTTGATGACCGAAGAAACCGGTGTTCCTGCACATGTAGCCGATGACCCACTTCTTTGTGTTGTTAGGGGAACGGGACTTGTTTTGGAAAACATAGAGCTTTGGAAGAGAAGTGTTACGACAAAGGGATAGTGCGTATTACATATATATAGGATATAGGGATAAATAGGGGGTATTTTGTATTATAAGACTTAAAATTTCTAATTTCTAATAACTAATTTCTAATAAAATTCTAATGACTAAATTTTCGATAATTGAGACTTATAATAAGATCATATCTAGATCGAATAAAATGTTAGTCGATTGAGGATAACTGACAAAAATTGAATATCGAAAATTGAATAAAAAATATACACAATTCCAAGTAAAAAGAAAAGAATAATTGTTTGAGATATTTCCTGTAGTATTTGATGTAATCGATATTTAACAAGTAACAATTTGCAATTAAATATAAGATATAATGGGGTGCGGTAAAAGTGAGGCGAATGAAAATAAAATTAAAAATTATAAGTTAAAATTTAAAAATTTATGAAAAACAGGAATAAAAAGATTATCGAAAAAGACCTAAAAATCGGCAAAATTATGGAAATTAACGTAAATAGCACAACGACATCCTCAGTGCTAGCACGAGTGGAAGACTCAATATCCCATAGTTCTAAATTCTACATAGTTACACCCAACCCTGAGCTCATTTTGATGGCTCAGAGGAATAAAAAACTAAAAATTGCACTTAACTCGGCCAACCTGTCAATTCCGGACGGAATAGGTCTTAAATTGGCCGATTCTAAATTAAAAATTATTAAAGGCAGGGAACTATTTATGGAACTTATTAGACTTGCCGAAAAGAAAGACTGGAAAATATTCTTACTGGGCGGAATTGATGATGAAGCTGCCCGTGCAGCCTCAAAATTCAAACTTCAAAACCCAAATCTCAAAATTGAATACAATAAAGGACCAAGACTCGATAATGACGCAAAAGCTATATCTGATATCGATAAAAAAATAGAAGCAGAAGTAATTGTTCGGATTAATGAATTTAAACCCCAGTTTCTTTTTGTAGCCTTTGGTAATCCTAAGCAGGAGATTTGGATTCACGAGAATCTTTCAAAGCTGAATATTGGCGGTGCAATGGCCGTAGGAGGGGCTTTCCGCTATGTTGGAGGTCTTTCTCCGCTTCCGCCAAAATGGATGGTTCAATTTGGTCTTGAGTGGCTTTGGAGGCTCATTAGTGAGCCCAGGAGAGTGGCGCGTGTAATTAATGCGGTGGTAATTTTTCCTTGGAGAGTCTTTATCTACAAATTGTTTACTTAGAATTATCGGTCCACACTTTTACAAACTCACTCTTGGCGCGATAAATTTGTCCTTCAACTGCACGCTCGGAGATACCTAAGATTTTACTTATTTCGGTGTAGGAAAGATCATACCAGTACCTGAATTGCAGAAGTTTACGCTTTTCGGGGGACATCAGATCTAAACAACCGTTAACGGATTTTCTCAGTTCTTTAAGTGCCAAAGATTCTTCGGGGGACAGGGATCTGTTGTCTGCATCAGTCAAAGCTTCGATGAAAGGAACAATTAGTTTTGAATTATGGTTGATTTGGTCGTGGTAATAATCAGCGATCTTGTTTAAGGCGATCCTGCAAAGCCAGGTAAAATAACTGCTTTTGTGCCTAAAGGTGTTCCAACCCTTCCATGCAGCCACAACCGTTTCTTC
>Ga0209318_1001218_pt1 | contig 17481 bp, 16 predicted proteins | sample RifGroE1_FD_183999 | JGI IMG/M metagenome (GOLD analysis project Ga0209318, IMG submission 183999) | Groundwater microbial communities from Rifle, Colorado, USA - Groundwater E1 (SPAdes) (version 2) | ecosystem: Environmental > Aquatic > Deep subsurface > Groundwater | place: Rifle, Colorado...
AACACTCTGCAGAAAGACCAGGCGAACAAGTGACTAGTTCTCTGAATTATTCCAAGGCCAAGGAAGTTCTTGGCTGGGAACCAAGAGTCAATTTTGATGAAGGCGTGAGGAGAGTTGTAGCTTGGTATAAGAATAGATAAATTACTTGGTTTTCTCAAGAATAACTACCTCTAAACTATCGCTGCAGACAAAGCGGGTTTTTTCCTTTGACTCTCCAAATAGTGTTAGTTCGTTGTAGCTAGTTTTGCCATGTTCATAAACATCGTCATCTAGAACCACTGCCATTTCTGTGGCTTGGCCATTTTCTGTATTAATATCTCTAACTTCGCAACCAGCTTCGCTCATCAAGTACTGGAATTCCATAGCATTATGATAAGGATGATGACTAGACTGATTGCCAATGTAGAGCGGTTTCTCTTGTTGCTCACAAAAACTCTTAGCGCAACTTTGCAACTCAGCTAAATTGTGTCTAGCTGGAGCAAAATAGTTTTCACGCAAAGCTGCTTTGATAAAGATAATATAAAAGAAAATGGCACTTAAATAAATATATTTAATGCGCAAAAAACTAACCGTCAGAAATAAAAGTGGCAAAACCCCAAAAACATAATGAGAATGAATAGAAATAGGCATAAGAATAGTCAAAGCGAGAGTAAAGAAAAATAAAAAGAAACTATTTTCAAAGAAGTTGTTTCTTTTCTTTACTCTATTAAAATAAAAAAACAAGATTATAAAAACTAAATATAATAGAACCCAAGGCCAAGTAGTGGCAAAGGTGAACTCACTAAGACTAGAAATACGAGCTGATAAAAAATTCTTACCTTGATCAATTTTATCCCCAAAAAGCATCATTTTACTCAAGAGAAAATTATGTCTAAGTTCAAAAACTATGGTTGGCAAATTAGTCATAAGCAGAGAAATGGCAATGTATAAGTAATATTGCAAGGTTTTTTTTGGTTTGCGATAAAGCATTAAAACAACAAAGGCTATTAAAGTTGGGACCGCTGAATAAGAAAAGGCTGTTGCCAAGGAAATACCGAAAGCACTAGCAATTAACAAAATCTTTTTGGGGTTTTTCTGCTCTAGATAAACGATCAGACTATAAAAAGCTACCAAAATGCAAGGCGTGACAAAAGAAGGATTCCAGATAAAACGTCCCTGAATAATATATTGCGGATGAACAATGATGAGTAGAAAAACTAAAAGCAGGGATTTTTCCAAACGCGGATATTTACGTAAAAAATATAGCCCAGTGATGAAACTAATAATATAAAAACTAGCATAGGCAATCAAGCTAGCATAAGGTGAGTGCCCTGTAATTAAGTAAAAAGGATAAAGTAAATAAAAATAAATCGCACTTTGATTGAATGGCAAAGCACTGGTTTGCGGGCCAAGTAGCGGTGGTTTACCAGTTTCTTGCCATTTAAAAAGAGTCAAAAAATCACGACCGATATCATTAAAGAATAAGAGAGAAGTTTCAATTTTATACAATCTAGTAAAGAGAAAAATTAAAATTAGAGCAAAAGCAGCGAGATAAAGATTACGGATTTTAAACATTAATAACTAGATTATAACAAAGATTTCAGAAGGAGTATATTTAACGTCCTATAATTGACTAAAATAGGTCAAAATGATAGAATTCAAGCCTTGTATTGGCATTATTAATGGACAATCGCTGTCCTTGACTGGTGTCGATATGATATCGATCCTGTTCTTTAAAATATTCAATTATTCTATTTAGAATAGGTAGCTTACCCAGAGTCCATATCAAGGCTTTGAGCAAGCTACCTATTGAATCGGTGGCAAAAATAAATTTCCGGAGGAAATTATGAATCAAATTGGTGAATTAAGTTTTTCAGAAAAGATCTATCAAGCATTTGGAATGAAATCTGTGCTAATAAATGGGAATGGTTTTTCAGAAACCTCCTGCGGCAAGACTTATGAGCGAAATCGCTATTACTTTGCAGGAGAATTTTATGATTGGCTGCGTGGATCTAATTACAATGGAGAAGATCATGTTGTTATTGGCGATGACCTCGCCAGAGGAATCTTTTTCGATTGTAATTCAAATCTAGGCGCATTGCTGTCCCTTGGAGCTTTTGAGCTTGGGACTATCCCAAGAGACAAAGATTGGAAATGGGCAGTAAAAGAGCAAGAGGCAGTAAATGTCATAGTTGTCAAAGATGTAAAAGTTTTTGACATCGTTTTATCCTCAATCAAAATTGTTGATGATAGTATTGCTCCCGGTCTCTCTGGCATGGGAGGAAAATTTAGAATCTTGATGTTTGAAAAAAACATCAAAATTGAATAAAAGCAGGATCAAAACGCGCCTTCGGTAACAACCGGGGGCGCTTTTGCGTTTATAGTCACACTTCCTGCAACCCTAGGCATATATAATGACATTGTGTTAAATACTAAAACAAATGATGACCAAAACTTGAATTTGGCATTAGAATGGACTAAAATAGTCCACAATATGTCCACAGTTCAGCTAAAAGTCACTATCTCAAATCGTTTGCAAATCTTGCTTAAAAATCAAGCAGAAAATCTTGGTTTAAGTATGGCTGCTTATGTTAAAAATTTAATCATTGAAGACATAAAAAAAAACGACTTCCCAAGCAAAATAGCCAGTCAAAAAATTGAGAAAAGCTATGAATCGGCTATCAAAAATAAAAAGATAGACAACTTAGATAAATTTTTTACTAATTTATGAAGCCGATTAAATTTGATCAAAATTTCATCAATAAATTAAAAAAACTTAAAAATCAGAATCTAACTCTTTATTTAAAAGTTCACAAACAACTTTCTCTTTTCAAAGAAAATCCCAAACATCCTTCTTTGCGCACCCATCAATTAAAAGGGAAACTTAAGAATGTTTTTAGCATCTCAGTCGACAGATCTTTTCGTCTAGTTTATATTAAAAATGGAGAATATTTATTTTTTGATCTGGGGTTTCACAGTCAAATCTACAAAGACTAACTCTTTTTCACCTTCTCAAACAACTTCAAGGCCTCAGCCACGGCCTGATCCATATTTAGGTAGCGATAGGTGCCAAGACGACCCACAAAATAGATGCCTTGAGCTTCTAATTTCTTAGCCTCACGTAGATATTTCTTTAGCAATAAATGATTGCGTTCTCGAGGCACTGGATAATAGGGCTCGCCATCCCAAGTGGGATATTCTTTGGAGATGATGGTTTTAGCGAGAGCTTTTTTTGGTGGATAAAAATATTTGTATTCGATAACGCGAGTGAAAGGGTAGTCTAGGGAAGGGTAGTTGACGGCAGAATTGCTTTGGTAAAATTCTTGGTCGTGTTCTTCGAAGTGAAAATCCAAGGAGCGATATTCTAAATGACCATAAGCGTAATCAAAATATTGATCGATGGCACCAGTATAAAAAACTTGATCAAACTTGCTGAGATCGTTTTGTTCGCGAAAAACAAAAAAATCAGTTTTGAGACGCAACTCAATATTTTGATGCGATAACATTTTGGAGACTAAACCCTCGAAGCCATTGACTGGTAAAGCCTGATAGCGATCGGTGAAATAACGATTATCGGCATCAAAACGCAAAGGATTGCGCTTAATCACGGCCGCATCTAGCTCACTAGGATCTAGCGCCCACTGTTTGAGACTGTAATTTTGAAAAATCGCTTCATAAAGTTCACTGCCCACTTGAGACAAAACATAATCTTCGCTATTAGCCACGTCCTTGAGCTTTTTAGTTTTCTTAGCCAAAAAAGCCCGCATTTCTTCCGCACTACTGAGTTTCTGATGGAAAAATTGATTGATGGTATTCAAGTTAATCGGTAAATTGAGCAATTGATTTTTAACTTTGACTAAAACCTGATGCTCGTAACCCTGCCACTTGGAAAAGGCTCTCAGATAGTCCCAAACTTCTTGACTGTTGGTGTGAAATAAATGAGCACCATAATTGGAGACGCGAATGCCAGTTTGTTTGTCCAAGTGATCGAAACAATTGCCCGCTAAATGAGCCCTTTTATCAATGACTAAGACAGAATCACCGCTACTAGCAAAGCGCTCGGCGAGTGTCGCTCCAGACAAACCAGCACCGATGATTAGAATGCGAGACATGACTTGATTATACAGGGTGAATTTAAAAAAATACTAACCCCGTTGATTAGACAGGCTCCCCAAGTTATACTAATTAACAATAAAATGAAAACAATTCTCGTTACCGGAGCAGTCGGATTTATTGGCTTTCACACCTCCAAACTTTTACTAGAAAAGGGTTATCAAGTCATTGGACTTGATGAGATTAATGATTACTACAATCCAGAATGGAAAGAAGCGAATTTAGCCAAACTCAAAGAAAATAACAATTTTAACTTTCTGAAGTTGGATATCAGAAATTTAAGCGATCTTAGAGAACAGCTCTCTAAGTACAAAATAGATGCCATTGTTCATTTAGCTGCTCGAGCTGGAGTGAGGCCTTCGATTGCTGATCCGCTACTTTATGAGGAAGTTAATATTAAAGGCACGATTAATTTGCTTGAAATTGCTAAAGAAAATCAAATCAAACAATTCGTTTTTGCTTCTTCTTCTTCTGTTTATGGTAATCAGAGCAAAGTTCCTTTTTCTGAAACTGATCCTGTTAATGAGCCGATTAGTCCATATGCTGCCTCGAAAAAAGCTGGCGAAATGTTCTGTCACACTTATGCCCATCTTTACGACATCAACTGTATTTGTTTGCGTTTTTTTACTGTTTATGGCCCAAATGGCAGACCAGATATGGCACCATACATGTTCACCAAGGCTATTCTGGAGGGTAAAACCATCAAAAAATTTGGTGATGGTCAGACCCGTCGCGACTACACCTATGTCGACGACATTGTCTCTGGAGTAGTAGCCGCGATTGATCTGGACAGGAAATTTGAAATTATCAATCTTGGCAATAGTAACCCTATCACCCTCAATGAATTTATTGAGATTCTAGAAAAAATCACTGGCAAGAAAATGCAAATTGAGCGATTGCCCATGCAGCCTGGAGATGTCGATCAAACCTTTGCTGATGTTGCTAAAGCTAAAAAACTACTTGGCTATGAAGCCAAGACCAGCTTTGAAGCAGGAATGAGAAAATTTGTAGAGTGGTATAGAGCAAATCGCTTCTAATCACACTTCTTGTAAGCTTAGCTTGAGCTCCTCTAGGAAATCAGCTACAATCAGACTCATGTATATTTCCTTTGTTGTCCCAATTTTTAATGAAGAAGGTAATGTGAAGAAACTTCACGAAGAGATTCTCAAAGTGGCCAAAGCGCTGAAAAAAGATTTTGAAATCATTCTGGTTGATGATGGCTCAAGAGATAAAACTCCAGAGATTATGAAAACTCTAAAACCAGTTAGAATTATTACTCTGAGACGTAACTCTGGTCAGACAGCTGCCCTTGATGCCGGTTTTAAGGCTGCTAAGGGCGAGCTCATTGTCTCTCTAGATGGCGATTTACAAAATGACCCAGCCAATGTGCCAGCTATGCTCGAGTATTTAAGTGAAAATAATTTAGACGTAGTTTGTGGTTGGCGCAAAGATAGAAAAGATAGCTTTTCTAAAAAATTCATTTCCAAAGGTGCTAAAGCCTTACGAGAAATATTTATCAGAGATCATGTTCATGATGCTGGTTGTACCCTAAGAGTTTATAAAAAAGAATGTTTTAGCGGTATGACTCTGCGTGGAGAAATGCATCGCTTCATTCCAGCTCTTCTATCTTGGAGAGGTTTTAAAATTGGTGAAATAAAAGTTAATCATCGCGCCAGAATTCATGGTCAAAGTAAATACACTCTCACCAGAACAGCAAAAGGCTTAATGGACATTTTAACGCTATGGTTTTTTCATAAATTTGCCTCAAGACCACTACACATGCTGGGAGCTATTGGTATTATTAGTAGTTTCATAGGCTTTTTAATTGGTGTTTGGATGTTCATTGAGAAAGTATTTTTAGGGCAAGGAATTAGCAGTAGAATGTGGCCACTGATCGCAGTTTTTCTAATGCTTTTCGGTGTACAAATTTTTGTGAGTGGTCTGATTATGGATTTGATTATTAGAAGCTACAACCCAAAGTTTTATGAAATCAAAGACGAAAAAGACAATCAATAAAGCTTGGGATAGAATTTTTCCAGAACTCTTATTGAGCTTAACTATAATTTCTTTTTATCTTATTACAGTAGATCTTTATCAATATTTATTTACTGAGCTTTGGTGGAAGTTTGATAGTTTAAATTATAACTACACAACTATATATCTAATATTACTAATTTTGCTTTTTTCTTTTATTGATTTGAGAAAGCTATTAACCAAAAAATATCTAAGGCAGGGAATGATTGCTCTTCTTTTCGTAATCACTTTAATTGGACATAAATTCTACACCAACTTTTATAATGAGCTTCAAACTTACCCCAAAATTAAAAGCATCAGTAAAGATTGGGGTATACCTGGTAGCTGGGTAAAAGTAACAGGTAGAAAAGTTTACTTGGGTGAAACAGAGATGACTATTAAAAAATGGGAAGATAAGGAGGTTATTTTTGAGATACCAGTCTATGTAATGGAAGGAAATCAACAATTGAAGATATTTAATATATTCAATAAAGAGCAGAAACAATATTTCCAATTTAAGACAATGTTTAACCTAAAAAGTGTAGATGAGGTTTTAAAATGAAAAATTATTTAAACAAATTGTTTAACAATAGCCTTTTAACTTTATTGTTTTTTAAAAGCATATTTTTTTTAATAAATCAAGAAGCATCAGTATTTTTTTTAAATAATATTTTATATATATTATTATTTTTGTTTTTTTTAAAAAATATAAAATTCATTTATAAAGAAAAAAACACTTTATTTTTATTTCTTTCTTTTATATTGGTTTTTATTTTTATAAATGTATATTCTTTTATATCTAGCAGCGATTCTATATTTTCATTTGATGAAAGAAGTAATACTGAAAATAAAAAAATAGCTATAGAATCAAATCTAGTTTACGAAAGTGAATTTGTTTCAAAATTAAATAATCTCGGAAGTATTTCAGTTCCACTGGAAATAGATAGTGCTGAAAACGCAATACTTGATGGCGAAATAAATAAAATTAAAATAAAATTTTCAATTAGAAAAGATGGAGATGAAGAATCATTTTATACGAATGTCTACGATATAATTCTTGATAATAATGTTTTTATTTTTCCATTTGGTTTCCCGAAACAAATAGATTCTAAAAATATTAAATACATAGTAAATTTATCTGTTGAACAATCTCCATATAAAATATATTTTAAATTAAAAAACGGATCCGACTTTGTTTCTGTTTTTCCAAGATATGTGTATTCAAAAAATGATCTTTTTAATTTTAAAGAGATTTCTCCTTTTTTTTATGAAAAATATGCTAATTATTTAAACACAAAATTATTTTATTCTTTTAATATTACAATGTTTTATTGTTTTTCATTGATATTTTTTAAAAAAATATTTAAAAAAAAACAATTAGCTAATATTCTATTATATTCAATTTCAATAATTTTAATTTTTTTAATAAATATCGAGAACAACTATATATCATATTCTGAATTTTTTGATCAACTATTGAGCCAAAAAAATTTAATTTTTCTATTTGCGCTTTTAACACTCTTGTTCTCTAACTTTAAAATACGTCAACATAAAATAAATAAAACAAATGCTTTTTATTTTTATTGTTTTTTTTAGCGATAATTCTAAGAACACACAATCTTGGGTCTGGGTCTTACGTCACAGATGAAGGATCAACAGCAAAATACTCATACGCAATAAATAAAAATTTAACTCCATGCTTAGATGAAATTTGTTATTTGAGGGGGTTGCCTTATTTGTATTTTACCTCCCTTATAACTGCTATTTTTTCAGTAAACGAACTTACCGTTAGATTATCAGGATTAATATTTTCTTTGGCTGGATTTTTTATTTTTTACCTTGTTTTAAAAGATTTAAATTTCAATAAAAAAACAATATATTTATCTTTGTTTTTGATTATGTTTTCGGATTGGAGTTTAGAATTCTCTAGATATGCCAGAATGTATTCAGCACTGTTCTTTTTTGTTATAGCAACTTTTTATTTTTATATAAAAACTTTTTTTAAAAAGAAAAATAAGTATTTAGCACCACTGTTCATCTCTTCGTTTTTGGCCATAATAACCCATCAGTTTGGGATGTTACTGTTATATTTAATAATAGGACCGATTATTACCGGCAATATTAAAGATTTCTCATCTAAAAAACATTTAGCTTATTCAATTTTTATTTTTATAACAGTTTTTGTTTTATTAATTAAATTTCCAGGAATAACTTATTCTAATAAATATCTTGGATACAATGATGTTTTTAGAGATAGTACCGCTAACGTTGATAATTTTTGGTTTTTGAAGAGATTGCAATCGCCAAATCTTTCTATTATTTATGACATTTATAATTATCTTCCATTAGTTTTAGTGATGTTAATATATTTCCTATATAAAAAATGCATCAACCTTAACTTTTCTCAAAAAAACCTAATTCATGGGTTTATATATTTCTCAATATTTATTATTTTAATATATGATTCTCAATTTGAAACAAAATATTTGTGGTGGATGCTGCCTTTTGCATACATTGTCGTATCTGAAGAGTTGGAATTACTTTTTAAAGATAACAAGATAATTGGTTTTTTATCTTTTATAACCATCTTTTTTCCATCATTTATAGGTTCTTATCAAATTTTAGAAAGAAATTTTGGATCAAATTTATCAAGAAATCTTCTAATTTCACCAACTAGCACGGAAGACTATAGCGTTGATGATAAAACTCCTGTTCTATATGTTATAAATCACATGAAAAACAAAGACATTGTGATTACCGATTACTGGATGCACGATATTTATTTTGAAACTCTAAATGAAAGTAAAAGTAATTATTTTATAAGCGAATGGAGTGGAAAAGAATTTCTAATAAAATTTCCACAGTATAAATTAATTTTTGAAGGAGATGCTGTAAAACAAACAATTAATGGACCAATTTTTATTAATAGCTTAAATGAATTTATTGAATTAATTAACAATCATAACAGAGTTTGGTTTGTTTCATCAGCCGACTATATAGGAAGAAGGCATGAACATATATCTATTCCAGAAATTTCTAAATACATACATCATTCTAAAATAAATCCTGTGTACACGGGATTAGATAATAATACAAAAGTCTATTTCTTTAACAAAGAGTAATATTTTTTTAAAATAAAATCCTCAATTTCACTAAGAATTGAGCGAAAGGTATTTTTTTGTTTACCTCTTTTATTGAGAGAATAACTATTTATATAACTAAAAAGCATATCATGAGTAGTTGTTTTAGGTGACAAGCTGGGGGTTTTCCCTATTAAATATTCATATGCATTTATCAGATCAGTGCCTAATAGATTTACGTCAAACTTGTTAGCTCTAATTAGTGCATTTTTGCTTATTAACTCATATAAAAACTTTTTTTTTGATAAATCTTCAATTATTGAAGAAAAAGTTAAAGGCTCATTTCTAATAAAACCATTAATATTATTATCTATTAATTCAACTTGAGCATTGTCAAAAAGGGGGGTTGAATTTGTTATAATTGGTTTTCCACTTAACATTGATTCTACATACACATAGCCAAATGTTTCACCAATCAATGAAGTATGAGCTAATACATCAACACTATTCAAGACCAAAGAAAGCAATTCTTCGTCAAGAATATTATCAAAAAATATAACTGATTTTTGTATTTTTTTCACAAAAACCATTTTTCTAATATAGTCTGGGGCACCTATCAATATTAATTTAAATTTATCATTTTTTTTAGATAAAATTGACATTGACTTAATAAGCAAAGGACTAAACTTAAGCTCATCTTTTCTTCCATATTTCAGTAATACAAAGTCATTGTTTTTTAGACCAATGCTTTTTCTAAAAGAATTTATTTTGAATTTAGAAAAGTTGATTATTCGCTTAGTATCTAAAGGGTTATAAATTACCAAATTATTAATTTTAAATTCATCAAGAGACATCTTTTTATGTTCTATATATCTCATTGCAACAAACTTACTAACGAAAATTCTTAAATCAACGAGCTTTTCTTCTGAGTTGCCTGTTATTTTACCGAAATGGTTGGTTTCAACTAGCAAAACTTTTGTTTCTTTTTTAAGAAAGCGTATTAATTCAAACATTTTATTACTGGATCTATTCAAATGCACAATATCAGTTTTTTCATTTAAAATAATTTTTTTTAATTTATGAAAATTTCCATTGCAAACAAATGTTTTTAAACCTACTTCTTTTGCTTCTTCAATAATTTTACCGCCCTCAAAAAATCCACATATCGATACTTTAAAATTTTTGTTTTTTAATAAATATTTGGCAAAAACAAACATCGACTTCTCAGTTCCACCCATTCCTAAAGAATCAGAGATGCAGAGTATTTTAATCATTACTATTTTTTTTTAAAATAATTAGTAACTGGGGACCATAAAATTTAAATGGGTAAATTCCTAGTCTATTAAGAAATTTGCATAGTACTGTTATAAAAAAATAAATCTTATAAAATTTATTTTTTTTAGGCATCCAATCCTTTTTAATACCCCATATTGACTCTGCCTTTTCTATAGTTACATTATTTTTTCCAGAAAGATAATGCACAAGCGATGTTAATCTTGGTTCAACTGTGGTATCCCAATCTGGTTTGTAAATTGTATTCGTTGCAATTGGTTTGACAAAATTCCAACGTAATTGGTTCTTGGGTAAAAGAAACATAAATAAATCTTGAAATAAAATTTTGACAGATCTAATTAGAATAGATTCCTTATTACATGGAGACCTATAGCACATTGATCCAAAGTTTGGACAAACAATAGCAATCTTCCCATTTTTTTTTGTGACACGAATCATTTCATTTATAATTTTTAATGGATTTTCTGTGTGTTCTATTACAAATGCTGAATATATAAGATCAAATTTACTATCTGGAAAATCCAAATATTCAATATTTCCAATGGAAAAATTTATATTCCGATATTTTGATTGAGCAATTTTTATTCCTATTTTACTATAATCCACACCGTAACAATTTTTTCTATTGCCACATATTCTGAAAAGCTTTGATCCTTCCCCACACCCACATTCGAGAATTAATTTTGAATTTTTAGCAATTTCACTAATAATTTTCAGGCCATAATTATTAGAGATATCGCTACTACTTTCACCAGATATTTTGTAATAATTATAATTATATATATTTTTATCTATGGACATAATTTAGTCTTTAATTTTTTTGTTTATGAAACGATTTATCAAAATTGGAAAATTAAAACAATATCTAATAATTGAAATAGCTCTGTTTACTTTATTTATTTTTTTCATTAAATGCATTGGTATATTATCAGCTATCGATCTAAATTTAAGTGCATCATCAATTATCTCTTTTTGTGAAGAAAAAAATATTTCTTTTAATTTAAAACTATTCTTCCAAAAAAAACCGGTGTACTTTTCTTTAACTTTGACACAACGAAGTTCTTTATAAGCTGAGTGTATTAATGTTTTTGGAGTAAATATTAATACACCATTCCTTGCTTCAACCATCCACCGGTGATGACAAAAGCCCACATACCTATCTGAGTTTAAAAAGGGATCAACATTATTTTTCATTTCATAAGCTCTATTTGGAAATTCAAAATAACCAGATTTGGAAATACGTTTTATTTCTTCTGCTAAAAAAGCTGGGTCCTTTATATCTTCTAAAACATGACCGCATATAACAAAATCGAACTCTTTATCATTAAAAGGAAGTTTATTTTTAATATCGTGCATTATCCAGGTGTTTTTATTAAAATGCTCTTTCATTTCTTTCGGAAAAGAATTTATTTTTTTTCTAGAATGAAATGGTAAAATATCTAGAACGTGAGTGGCTCTATTAAATGGTCTTTCCCATCCTCCTATATCCAGCACCTTGTCGTTTTCTTTTAAAATAGATAAAATTTTTCTATAATTTTTTATTTTCATATCTTGATTTAATCCTAAAAAAATAAGTAGTAATAATAATAATATTTGAAATTGTTATAACAATCAAACTCGAATATGCTATTCCAATGAAACCAAAGTTTGTAATAAAAATATAATCTAAAATAACATTAACAAAACCAAAAAAGATAAGGTTTTTACTAACAATATCAAAATCACCGGTTCCCACTATAAAACCTTGTGGGAAAATTCCATTAAATAACGATATGCAGAGGACAATTAACAATATATAAAATATAGAATAAAAATCATCATTACTATATTTTGAAAAAAACAAATCAATAATTTCTGGACCTACAAATAAAACAATTATAGTAATAAGAACTGAAAATAACAAAGAGTAAACAATGAATTTTTTTAATTTATTTAATATTATTTTATAATCATTTTTTGAAGCATGAGCAGTTATGGTTGGAGAAATAACTTGAGCCAATATGTATACTGGAATAATTATTATGCTATTTATTTTATTAATTATTTCAAAATAATTAAGCTCATTAAAATAATGATATTTACCTAGAAAAAACACGTCTATCCTACTATAAAAAAAGTAAGCAATGCCTCCAAGACCTATTACGGCTGCATATTTAATAATATTTCTAATCATAATAAAATCAAAATAAAATGTTGGTTTAATATTAAAAAGCAACAATAAAAATGAAATAACAGAATAGAGAATCACCTGGGAAAAAATAGACCCAGCAATTCCATATAAACTTATTAGAGCAAGAGATGCAATCAATGTGATTAAACTTGATATAAAAATTATTAGTGATAAAGATTTAAATTTATTTAAACCTCTATAAATTCCGTCTAAAACTGAAGATATTGGTATTAAATATATTAAAAATATTACAAATAATAAATATTTTTCAAATTCTGGAAAAAATCTTCCAAAATAAAAAAATGTTAAAATTGAAAATATTGAGGAGAGCAATGTAATAATAAAGAAAGCATTAAAAACCAATATTTTTACATTTTTTTTACTAACTAGATTCTGTTCAACGATAAGCTTACTAACACTCGATGAAATACCAAAATCACAAAATGAAATAATTAAAAAAACCATTGCAATAAAATAATTATATTCTCCAAAAATTTTAGCTTCCAAATGATAAGATGATATATAAAATATTGCAAACGATGTCCCTTGTTTGCTTAATATTTGAAGAAATCTCCAAAAGTAATTGGAAACTGTTGTTCTATGGTTGCTGTATAATTTTTCTAATAATATCAGCATATTTTTTACCGATTTTCTCATAATTAAATTTATTTTTTACTTTATCAAATCCTTTGTTTCCTAGATAGTTTTTAAAATTTGGAGAATTTTGCAACTTTTTGATAGCATTAATATAATCTTGTTTAGTTGAGGCAAAAATAATACTACCATTAGCAATTTTTTTTAATTCGAAAGTTGGAGTAGCTATAACTGCTTTTTTTTCAGACCAATAATCATAAAGCTTAACTGGATTGGTGGTGTCATTTAAAGGAATTTTTTTTAATGGAATTATTCCAATATCTGATTTCGCAATTAATCTAGATGCAGTGTTACTATTAACACTTTCATGTATAAATATATTTTTTATAGATAATGATTTTTTTATCAAATAATCTTTTAAATTTCCATCTCCATATATGTCTAATTTTATATTTGGAAATTCTTTCATAACTTCAAAAAGAAGATCAAAGTCAAACCAATCTCTCAATGTTCCTATAAAGTTTATTTGTTTAATCTCTTCGCTTTTTAGTGTGTTTTTTTTATTTTTATTGTTAATAAGCTTGCCGTTTGGCATATAAAAAACTGATTTCTTAATCTTCTTGAATAATAAATATTGCTTTGTACTAGTTGTTGTGATCGCACTGGAATATTTAACAAAAATTGGTTTTGAAATATACTTCCAAAAAAATTTATGAGTGGGTTTTTTCTCGACTAGTTCCCAGTCGTCTATTAAGTCAAAAATAAAAGTAACTTTTTTAAAATAACAATACAAGCAAACCAATACTGTATTGAAATAATTATCTACAACAACAAAATCTGGTTTTATCTTAATTAAAATATATAAATTTCTAAGGTTCTCTAAAAACAACAATAATAAGCCTTGATTCAAATTAATCTTTTTACTAACGACGTCTATGTCTTTTGGAATTAAATTTTTAGACACTCTTTTGATTCTCAGGGACTTATTTTTACCAGAATACTCCACTGGTTCTACATATGTAAATTTAATGTTATTTTTACATAAAGAAATAACTAAAGACTGCTCTCTAGCAAAATAATAGTCCCAAACTACTAATGCAAAAAAAAGCCCATTAATTTTACTATTCTTTGTCATTCTTTGTTTGCTATTAATTTATATATTTTAGATAGTTTTAACACAGATTTTTCCCAATCATATTTTTTTGCGTTAATGATGCCTTTTTTAGAAAATAAATCTCTTTTATCTTTGTTATATAAAAGAATCTTTATACCACTTAGTATATCTTTTGTTGATTTTGGATTTACGAGGTATGCAGAATCATTAGTTAGCTCCGACATTGAACTATTTTTAGAAGTAATAACTGAAGTACCACAAGATTGGGCTTCTAAAACCGGAAAACCAAACCCTTCAATCAGAGAGGCAAATAGAACAATTGTAGATGCAGAGTACAATTTGGATAAATCTTTGTTACTTACGGAGTCTAAATGTATAAGATTATTATTGTTATTATTATAAAAATTTATTTTCCATCCAATTCTTCCGACTAGAACCAAAGGAATTTTTATTTTTCTATTAATATTAAGTTCTCCAATTGCTTCTATATATCTCAAAATGTTTTTTCTAGGTTGTATAGTTCCAACAGACAATAAAAATCTATCTGGCAATGAATATTTTCTCTTAATTTCATTAATTTCTTTTTTAGTAGATGGCTTAAAAATATTTTTATCAATTCCCAAGTGTATAACTTCTATATTTCGTTTAATCTTTTTTTTATAGTAATTCAAAATTTCTTTTTTAGAAAATTTAGAATCTGTAATTAAAATATTTGAAAATGAAATTGAAAGAAAAAAGTTTAACTTCCAATATAAATAATTTAGAAAATTTTCTGTTTCTGGATGGGTAATAGGAATTAAGTCATGCAATGTGGTTACTTTTTTAATAAATGGAAAAAAATTGGATGTGCTTTTTGGTAAGTGCAGGACATCAATTCTATAAAAAAAAGCACCAAGTGGTAAAACGATTAAATCATATATTGGAAGTAAAAATTTCCATTTTGGAAATAAACAAACTTCTTTAACTTCTTTAAAACTTCCTTTTAATTTTTTGTTGTTATAAAAAATAATCAACTCAATATCCTTATCTTTTTTAATTTGTTTTACTAAATTAATAACATAATTTTTCACTCCACCTCTTTCAGACAAGGTTCTAGCATCAATTCCAACCCTAATTTTTTTAGAAAAATTATTTCTTAACATTATTTATTGCTTTAGCTAAAGATTCTGGAGTCTGCTCAGAAACAAAAATACCATTTTTGCCAAGTATTTTTCTATTTTCTTCTATATCAAAACAAACAATGTTTTTTAGCTCTAAGTATTTATATATATAAAGTTTTGCGTTGGCCTCACCACTGGCACCTAGCAACTTTGGGGAAACCGCAACGTCTAAATTTTTTAAATAACCACCTGCTTTTTCATAAGGAACTTTACCTGTCAGAGTAACTCTATCTTCAACTTTTAATTCTTTAAGTCTTTTCTCCACGTGCTCCAAAGGATATCCCATGATTAAAAAATGAAACTTATTATCAATGTATGGAATAGCATCCAATAAATAATCAACACCTTTATATGGTTGTAAACCACCCAAATAACCAACAATTATTTTGTTATCTGGCATATCTAATTTTATTTTTTTAACTTTAGAATTAAAAAGAGTTTTGTTCGGAAAATCCTTTATAGCGGTAATTTTATTAACCCTTCCAAATTTTTTAGCAAAAAAATCTTTTAGTCCTTCTGTAGAGGTTACTATCTCATCACAATTGAGTACTATATATTTCTCTATTTTTTCTAAAATAGAAGATATAAAACTTCCTCCTTTTATTGTTCCATGACTAGCTAATTCACCAACAAGTGAACCCTGTGCATCGAAGACTACTGGTAATTTAAAAAATTTTTTGGCAACTAAACCTATTAAAGCCGCTTCAAATGTGTGAGCGTATATATAATCAAAGACATTTCTTTTACAAAGCCTAATAGTATTAATGAGTATAAAAAAATCCGCAATTGGCTTAAAAATATTAAATCCAGGAGAAGTATTTTTATAAAACGGAATACGAATGGTTCTGCTTATATTTAATCCATCTATATCTCTTCCTAAATTATAAGTTAATAGCTGTATCTTATTATTTTCTTTCTTCAATCTTAGATAACTATCTAAAACTCTTATTGAGCAACCTCTGTCAGCAAAAAATGGTGTAGTAGCGATCATTAATATTTTATTATTTTGTTTTTTCATAATATACAAATTACAATTATGCCATAAAAACTCATTTTCTTGCTATACTAAAGTGTGCATAGAAAAAATCTTTTTCTTATTTTCTTTTTTGGCTTATTATTTCGTCTAGTTGTTATGCCTTGGGCTATGCAGGCTGACTTGTTATCTATGACCTATAGATCAAATTTGATGAGCAACTATGATTTATGGAATCAAGATAATAACCAGATTTTTGGTCACTACGTCTATGCTTTGAATTTAAAACTAATTGAGCCTTTTTTTGGCAATTTACAACATTTTTTTTCTGCTTCTCATGGCATGTCTCCTAGTTCTACCACCAGCAGCGTAGGGGATTGGCTTAATTTCGTTTCAAATCCTCAAATTAATGCTTTCATTTTTGCTCTTAAAATTCCCCATCTTCTAGCAGATATTGCCATTTTTTTGATTTTAGCTAAATTTTTATCAAAAAATAAAAAACGTAATCTAATTTTGAGCTTATGGTGGTTTAATCCTGTTAATATTTATGCTTTTTATGTTTTTGCTCGCCATGACTCTTTAACTTTATTGGCGCTGTTACTTGCTACGCTATTTTTAGCCAAAGAAAAAATCTTTCCAGCTCTCTTAGCTTTCTTCGCGGCTGTTCAAATTCGCTTTCAGCCCATACTTTATTTGCCCTTATTTTTGATTCATTTATGGCGAAATTTTCCTATTAAAAAACTTATTGCCAATTTATTATTAACTAGTCTAGCTATCTTGGCTATTATTCTAATTGAGAAGAATCTACCTTTCGACCAAGCTTTATTTGATCAAATTAAAGGCATTGATCATCAAATAGAAACAGTACAAACTCCACCTGAAACAAATTTAATCAGCCAAATCATTAGTAAACCTTTTGAATTAGCCACCTCCGTTGGAGGGCGTAGTTCCATGAACAAATTACTCATTTTTAGCGGTGTTTATGCCTTTCT
>Ga0209318_1001222_pt1 | contig 17449 bp, 14 predicted proteins | sample RifGroE1_FD_183999 | JGI IMG/M metagenome (GOLD analysis project Ga0209318, IMG submission 183999) | Groundwater microbial communities from Rifle, Colorado, USA - Groundwater E1 (SPAdes) (version 2) | ecosystem: Environmental > Aquatic > Deep subsurface > Groundwater | place: Rifle, Colorado...
GAAAGTCGAGCAACTGTCACTGTAACGAGCGCACCACAAACTTTAACCGCCAGTTTGGTCGCCAACCCTGTAAGCGGGCCAATTACGTTTAGTCCGGAACTCACAGCGATTCCAGGGGGCACAGCTACTGGAACAATAAGCTATTCATTTTGGTGGAATTGTAATAGTATCGCAACGACTTACATGACAACGCTTGCTGCTTGTGGCAGTCCTCAAGCCAAATTTGATGGCGTTACGGATATTCCAAAAAAAACAATGGCCTCATACAGTTCGGTTGGTATATTTACGGTTAAAGTGGTTATAGAACGCGGTACTTTATCTGCCGAAAGCCGTGTCGCTGTCACGGCAAATACTACTCCTACGCTGACGGCTGAACTAATAGCTATGCCATCTTCAGGACTTAGTCCTCTTAACACGACATTGACCGCAACAACTGGGGGCTCTATGACTGGTAGTATTAACTATACCTTCTGGTGGGATTGTTCTACTCCTGGTTCTGATTATGCATCCACTGTCGCAGCTTGCGGTAATCCTTTAGGTAATCCTAATATAGGTGATAAAACGCACGATGGCGTTACGACAACTTTATTGCCAATTTTACATGCCTATACCGGCGCCGGCATTTACCATACAGTTGTTGTTATTGAACGTGGGTCTTTGGCTAAAGTGGCTACTGCCGATGTTACAGTTGCGCCGGCTGGAAACCCTTCGTCAATTAGAGTTGATGTTAACGTTGGTTGGGATGAACGGGGTGAGCCTAAATCGGTTGATTATTATTCGGTTTTAGAAAATCTAAATAATTAGACGATCTATTGATTAGCATTATTTGAATTAGGGTTGTGTCTATTCTATAATGTATTTATAAAGACAGTTTTTTTTGTTTGTATTTAAAAGTTCTAAAAAAGGAGTGGGATGGCAGAGACCAATATACTAAAAAATAAAAAAATTATAGGAATTATACTTATAATTATTGCTCTAATTACGGCTAGCCTGTTAATTTGGCGTTATGAACTGAAAGTGAAAGAAGATTCTCACGTAAAAACGACTAGCTTTTCCGGTCCTGCCGATTGGCAAACCTATAGCAATAATAATTACGGCTTTAGTTTCCGTTATCCGACAAATTGGAAAATAGAAAAAGCCGATGTAAAAAGTTTCAATGGCACTGTTTTAGAACAACTTAATTTTACCGGTTCGAGCACCTTTAAAGTTAAAATTGTTGATGTCAACAAATTCGCTGCTTCGCAAAAAAAAGGGTCATTCGATAAAAACAGTTTAGAAAGTTATATAAAGTACACACAAGGAGAGTCGGGAATTATCACCTTGAAAGAGAACGGGTTGGATTTTATTTTGATGACAAAAATCTTTACAGATGAAGATGAAACTTTTGTAAGTGAGGGTAAATTTATCAAGCAAGGAAAATATGTTTTGGAATTCTATTCTGATTTTAATCAAAAGGATACTGATACTAATTTAAATACAAATAACATTTTTAACAGTATTCAGCTTTCTAGCCCGGCTAATTTTCTTCAAAAAATATTTACCCAAAATTAAATAACGGAGTAATTAATGATACAATCCCAATCAAAAGCTATGAAATTACTTATGTTCTTTGGAAAAAGCACTTTTATTTTGATTTCTTTTTCTTTATTATTTTTCTTAAGTTTCGGCAAAGCTCACGCTGACCCATATTACAAATCGACCACCTGGACATCGCCTGATACGGCTTATTATGACAGCACAAATATGACAAACGTTTTTGATTTTAAGGGGAGTTTTACTTTTGGTTTTGGCGCCTATCATCGTGTTAATGGTACTGATATCTCGATTACAGGCAATACGGGAAAAGATGCAAGTGGAAACACTATTTATAAAGGCGACACTATTGTTTTTAAATCATTACAAGGCTCTAATCCTGGGTTTGCGTTATATCCGGATTCAAACCATTTCGGGTATGCTGCAGCTTACAATTATAATAGTTCACTCATTAATACTATTGGCGTGCTGGGTCAGTATAGCCGATCCGGATATTGGGGAAGCAATGATCAAGGTTGCTCGGTCCCAACGGCAGAAACCGGGAGCTTTGATACAATTGGTTTAGAGCGTACCTTGTATACAAACTTTGCGGTCAATTCTCCAACGAACTTCAGTGAAAGTTCACTTGTTAATCTTACATATGTAAGTCCCCATGTCTACACGGTAACAAATACGGGTACTATCTCCGCAAACATTTCCTTTGCAAGTACGCCGGCCGCCCTTTATTCTGAAATGCTTTATCATAATACATTGATCGGAAGCGTCGACCGATGTACGGGCGGTAAAGTACAGGATTTTACTTACAGCGCCAACTTTTCAGGAGCGAGTGGTTTTTTAAACACCGCAGTAGCGACGCCGGTGCCATCACTTAGCGCAGCATTAACCGCTGTACCTTCTGCAGTTAATACTGCTACTTCAACAAAACTTACCGGATCAAGTGTTAGCCAAAATCAAACAGGCAATTACAACTTTAGTTTTTGGTGGAATTGTCCGAATTATGCTACTGCTACCGCTAAAGATTATACTTCGGTTAGTAAAGTCTGTGGTACTTTGACAAACGACAGTACTACCGTGACAGGTTTTAAAAAAGATAATCAAACCAGTACGGGTTGGGCTGTGGATCATATTTACACAAGTGCAGGAACATATACGCCAGTTTACGTAGTGGAAAGGGGAGGCTTGGCTGATTATGCCTCCGCAACAGTAACTGTAGACGCTATCTTGACACCAACGGTCAATTTAACCGCAAATGGTAATACTGGAACAATTACTATTCCATACAATACCGCTGCAACCCTTGCTTGGTCATCAACAAATAATCCTACCTCTTGCACGGCTTCAGGCAGCTGGTCGGGCGCTAAAAGTGTTTCTGGCTCTCAATCGACAGGTGCTTTGACCAGCTCTAAATCTTATAGCCTTTATTGTACTAATTCTAGTGGCAGCAGTCCTACTGCTACTGTAAATGTGAACGTGGGTTCACCGCCACCACCATTTACTATGTCGGCCAATCTGCACAGCGATTTATCAAGCTATTCAGTCGGCCAAAATGTTTATTTGACTGCCTCTGCCGGCAATCTGGATAGCGTTACATCTTCTTACGGCGATTGGTTTAACTATTATTATTGGGAAGATTGTTCTAATGGACCAACGACTACAAACCTGTCACTTGCCAATTATACTGCGAGCACATTAAAGGATTGGTACAGTAGTGCAAATTTTTGTAATAAACAGCCAGAATATCACATTTACAACGGTGATGGTATTAATTATTGGAATATGACGACTAATAATCTTGCTCCTTATACATATAGTACAGCTGGGACAAAGCATCCTTTTGTATTCATTTATAACTCAAATACAGGAGCAACGGTTCAGGCTCCTGCGGTTACTGTCAGTTCAGCACCTGGCCCGACAATTGATTTGAGAGCAAATAATCATTCTGGTTCAACAACAATTTCGTACAACACGGCTGCGAATCTTACATGGACCACATCCAATGCTACCGCTTGTACTGTTTCTGGTTCATGGACGGGCAGCCGTGCAACTTCCAATACTACCGGCGAGTCAACTGGGAATCTTACTTCGAGTCGTTCTTACAGTATGTCTTGTACGGGTCCAGGGGGAAATGCCAATGCTAACGTGAATGTTAATGTTGGTGCTTCTGTGACTCCGTCGGTTAGTTTGATGGAAATAGATAGCAGTAATCCAAGTAACCAAAAAACCAACACCGATGACGCAGGAAATGCTCCTGCCATTACAATTCCTTATGGTGGGTCGGTGATATTAAATTGGTCGCAAAGCAATGCCACTACTTGTTACACCGCAGGTAGTCCTACTGAAAGTAATTGGAATTGGAATACCTCATCGCCGGCAAGTAGCGGTTCATCGACAATTTCTAATATTACACAGGCTCATACTTTTACCCTTTTCTGCAATTACAACTGGGAAAAATTTACAAGCGCACAGGTCATCTTGTACGTTACTCCACCACAAACCTTGACCGTCGGTATTACAGCGGCGCCTTCAACCGGTCCTGCGCCAATGAATGTGAATATAACCGCAACGCCAACCTCAACCGGCTTCACCAGTGAGACATATAATTATTATTTTTGGATGGATTGCAGTGTGGCGCCGGGGTATGTTTCAGGGGTGATGAAATGTGGTGGGCAATTGCCATTTGCGGCTAATATTAACACTTCAAACTCTTCAGCATCGCACACTGCGACTTATAATGCTGGAACTTATAATCCTAGAGTATATATTGAGAGAGGAACAAAAAGCAGCACGGCATCAACGAGTGTTAATTATACCGCATCGGCAACAACACTTTCGGCTACATTATCGGCAATTCCTTCAACCGGTTTTATGCCGTTATCCACTATTTTAACTGCCAATCGTGATTCTGCTAGTACAGCCACTGGATCTATTAGTTATTCTTTCTGGTGGAATTGCCCGGATTCTGCAATAACTAGTGGAGCAAAAAACAGTGTTAGTAATGTTAGTCACTTCTGCGGTCCGCTTACCGATTTAGATGTTAACGATGCTGGATATAAGGCAAATGCCCAATCTTTCACAGTCACCTCTATCTCTACACCTGCTAATCCGGCAACTGTTTATGTCTCAGCCAATATGTATACTGCAAGACTTATTATTGAACAGGGGACAGCTACACCCCATGTTACTACTATACCGATTATCGTTGCCCCGGCTGGAAACCCTTCTTCAGTTAGAGTCGACGTCAATGTGAATTGGAATGAACGAGGCATACAGAAATCAGTGGATTATTACTCTATTTTAGAAAATTTAAAGTAATAGAAGACTATAAAAAAGAAGACCTGCCCCCTGGTAGTGTCTTCTTTTTTTTGTTAAAATATAGATACGAATAAAATATTTTTGAGGAGTAATAAAAATGCAACAGCTTACAGTTTTTACCGACGGCGGATCACGTGGCAATCCTGGTCACGCAGGAATCGGTTTTTTGATTTTGCCAGAAACTAAAATCGGAAAATATATTGGTGTTGCCACAAATAACCAAGCTGAATATACTGCCGTATTGGAAGCCTTAAAATATATTGTCAATAACTTTGCTGAAGAATTAGAAATTCAATTTTATCTCGACTCCCAACTAGTTGTTGAACAGCTGAACGGTAATTACAAACTAAAAAATGAAGGCTTGAAGCCTTTATTTTGGGAAATTAGAGATTTAATCTTGAGATTGGGTGGTAAAGTATTTTTCCAACATGTGCCACGCGAACAAAATAAAGTTGCCGACAAATTGGTTAATGAAGCGATCGATGAAGCCATGATGAAAGGGAATGCATGAGTTATAAAAAAATTGACTCCCAAGTTAAATTGCCAGAGATCGAAAACGAGATTTTAAACTTTTGGCAAGAAAACGATACTTTTAAAAAATCTATTGAAAATCGCAAAGGCTCACCAATATTTAGTTTTTACGATGGCCCGCCGTTTGCGACCGGAACTCCTCATTATGGGCATCTAGTTCAAAGTGTTGCCAAAGATGCGGTGCCAAGATTTTTCACAATGAAGGGTTTTCAAGTCGATCGTATTTGGGGATGGGATTGTCACGGCCTTCCGATTGAAAATATTGCTGAGCAAGAACTTGGAATCACTCATAAAAAAGAAATCGAAGATTTAGGCATTGATAAATTCAATAATATTTGCCGTGATAAAGTTTTGGGCTATGTAGATGAATGGGAAAAAATTATTCCAAAACTAGGCCGCTGGGTTGATATGAAAAACGCTTATCGTACTATGGATTTTTCATACATGGAATCAGTCTGGTGGGTTTTTAAAGAGCTGTACGATAAAGATTTGGTTTATGAAGGCTATAGATCAATGCATATCTGCCCGCGCTGCGAAACAACTCTATCTCAATCAGAAGTAACTGAAGGTTATAAGACAATCAAAGATTTATCTGCTACCGCCAAATTTGAGCTAATCGATGAACAGGGGACCTTCGTCCTTGCTTGGACAACTACTCCATGGACATTAATCGCCAATGTAGCATTAGCGGTCGGAAAAGACATTGAGTATGTTAAAGTTCAATCACAAAACGAAGATACTGGTGAATCGGAAAAATATATTTTAGCTAAAAACAGATTAGCCGATGTTTTTAAAGATAGAGAATTTGAAAAATTGGAAGATTTTCCTGGCGAAGAACTAATCGGTCAAAAATATGATCCGTTGTATCGTGATTATAAAGACTTGGAAATCGAAAACAGTAACAACGGTTGGAAGATTGTAGATGCTCCTTTTGTTACAACCGAAGAGGGGACTGGTATTGTTCACATTGCACCAGCATTTGGAGAAGACGATTTAAATTTAGGAAAAAAGAAAAATTTGCCGTTTGTACAGCACATCGGTATGGACGGTATTATTAAGCCTGAGGTTAAACAATTTGCTGGTATGCATGTTAAACATCCAGAAGATGTTCAGAAAACAGATGTAGAAATTATTAAGAATTTAGCTTCAAGAAATTTGCTCTTTTCTAAAGAAAAATACGAACATTCTTATCCGCATTGTTGGCGTTGTGAAACTCCTTTGTTAAATTACGCGACGTCATCCTGGTTTGTTAACGTTATCAAAGTAAAGCCTGATTTATTGAATTTAGCCAAAGAAATTAATTGGTCGCCAAAACACATTAAAGAAGGCAGATTTGGAAAATGGTTGGAAGGTGCTAGAGATTGGTCAATTTCACGCCAGCGTTATTGGGCTTCGGTTATTCCTTTGTGGCGATGTTCCGCCGAGCATGGCGGATGTGGTGAAATTAAAGTTTTTGGCTCAATGGATGATTTAAGAAAAGAGACAAATCAAAAAATCACCAAAATAAGTTTTGTTCGTCACGGCGAAAGTGAAAAAAATGTTTTAAAAATTAGTTCACATTCGTTAGATAAATTTCCATTAACGGAAAAGGGGAAGGTCCAAGCAGAAAATGGCGCTGATAAATTAAAAGACATTGATCTGATTATTAGTTCGCCAGTTTTAAGAACCAAACAAACGGCAGAGATTATCAATAAAAAATTACAGACTGAATTAATTTTCGACGACCGCATTACTGAAAACCAATTTGGCTCATGGAATGATACATCAAAAGAAGAATTACTCAAAGAAGACGAAAGCTATAAAAGTTATAAAGCTTTAAAGACCTTGGAAGAAAGATTTAACTGTAAATTTGGAACTACTGGAGAAAATCGTCAAGAAGTAGTTGATCGAATTGAAAATTTTCTGAAAGAAATTGCTAAAAAATACGCCGGTAAAAATATTCTAATTGTTGGCCATGGCGGTACAAATGCTTCCATGAATAAAATTTTAAACGATTGTAAGCTGGATGAATACTTCGATCGTGAAGATTTTGATCATAACGGAGTTCAGACATTCTATGTTGATGAGAATGCTCAAATAGTTGATTTACATAAAGATAAAATTGATAATTTCACAATTAATTGCGATAAATGCGGTAAAGAAGCACATCGTGTGCCAGATGTTTTAGACACTTGGTTTGATAGCGGTTCAATGCCTTACGCGCAAATCCATTACCCGTTTGAAAATAAAGAAAAATTTGCCAATTATTTTCCAGCAAATTTTATCGCCGAAGCCCAAGACCAAACACGCGCTTGGTTTTATTATTTACATTTGATCGCTACGTCTATTAAAAAAAGTGTTGCGTATAAAAACGTTATTGTAAGCGGAATCGTTTTGGCTGAAGACGGCAAAAAAATGAGTAAGCGTTTGAAAAACTATCCGGATCCTGTTGAAGTACTCGATAGATACGGCGCTGATGTTTTGCGCATGTATTTACTTTCATCGCAAATCTTACAAGCGGAGAATTTAAATTTTTCAGAAAAAGATTTGGATCAATTTAGCAAAGGCTTCTTTAGAATGCTTTGGAATTCTTATTCGTTTTTCACTCTTTATGCCAATATCGATAATTTTAAAGCAAAAGAAAATTCTGAATTGTCCGCAAAATCTGAAAACATATTGGATAAGTGGATTTTGTCGGAACTAAACCAGTTAATTAAAGATGTCAATGCCAATATGGAAAAATATGAATTAACAAAAGCCGCGCGCTTATTTGTTCCGTTCGTTGATAACCTTTCAAATTGGTATATCCGCCGATCACGTAAGCGTTTTCAAAAACAGGGGAATGCTGAGGATAAAAACAACGCATATCAAACTTTGCATACTGTTTTAGTTGAACTGTCAAAAACACTGGCACCCTTTATGCCGTTTACTACCGAAGAAATTTTTAAGAATTTGACCAGTAGGGAATCGGTTCATTTAGAAAATTTTCCAGTGGCTAATGAAGATATAATTAATAAAGGCATAAATGAAAAAATGTCAGAGACTCGCGTAATTATCGAACAAGGTTTAGCTGCTCGTGCGGCGCTTGGACCGAAATATAAAGTTAGACAGCCGCTTGGATATCTAAAATACGGCGGTAAAAAATTAGACGAAGAATTTGAAAAAATAATTGAGGATGAAGTAAATGTAAAAGAAGTAGTATTTACAGGATACAAAGAAATAGAAATCGATCAAGAAATCACACCAGAATTGCAGGACGAAGGTATGAAAAATGATATTGTTCGTGCAATTCAAGATTTAAGAAAAAAATCTGGCTATAGTCCTGATGATTTAGTCGAATTATTTGCTGATGGTAATTTGGGAATTATTGATTTAATTAAAAAATTTAAGGATGAAATTAAAAACGAAACCAAATTAACTGATATTAAATTTGAACGTCGAGAAGTCGACCAAAGCATTGATATTAAGTTGAATAATGATGATCTTTGGATCGGGGTTAAAAAGTGAAACTATCGCGTCTCAAATTTACACTGGGTTTAGATTGGTCTTTGTTTTTATTACCATTATTATTGACCGGTTTGGGCACGGCTGTCATTTTTTCAATTAGTTATGGCACTAACTCTACACTTGCTCTTAATCAAATTGAGTTTTTTTTAATCGGGATCGCAGCCACGGTCTTTTTAACGTATTTAGATTACCGCACACTTAAAGGTCTTTCGCTGGTTCTTTATATAATTGGTGTAATTTTACTGATCGCAGTTTTATTGATCGGTTCAAAAAGTTTTGGTGCCACGCGTTGGATAGATTTGAAATTTTTTCAACTTCAACCCTCCGAACTTTTTAAGATTATTATCTTAATTGTTCTCGCTAAGTTTTTTTCTGATTGGCAAGAACTAGATTTGAGGAAAATAATTTTTATTCTGGCTTTGGTTGGAGTGCCTACCTTATTAATTTTACGCCAGCCAGATTTAGGAACAGCCTCCGTAATATTTATTGGACTGCTTACTGTTCTTTTTCTTTCTCCAATAAAAAAAATATATTTGATTGTTGCCTTAGCTATCGCAGTGGTAATTTCACCGCTTGGTTGGCATTATTTAAAACCGTACCAACAGCTTAGAATCACAAGTTTTATAAATCCTTCGGCCGATCCACATGGAACAGGTTATAATGTTTCTCAAGCAAAAATTGCTGTTGGCTCTGGTGGTCTTTGGGGTACTGGCCTAGGTAAAGGATCTCAAAGCCAATTAAACTTTTTACCTGTTTCGCATACTGATTTTATTTTCGCTGGCACGGCAGAAGCAACTGGTTTTATTGGTTCGACTTTTTTAATTATCTTGCTTATCCTTTTGGTTATGAGGACAATTAACGTAGCAGTTATAGCGAAAGATAATTTTGGCATGTATTTGTCCGGGGGAATTGCCGGAATTTTTCTTTTTCAAATTCTAGTAAATATCGGTATGAATCTTGGTATTATGCCAGTGACGGGTATTCCGCTGCCTTTTGTTTCGTCGGGAGGTTCGTCGATGATTACAAACATGGCCGCCATCGGCATATTGCAGAGTATTTACCTCCGTCATCGAAAGATAACTTTTTAACAATAAAGGGCTTGACAATGGGACTTGTTAATCATATAATGAGTATGCAACAGTCCCCTCGGGGATTTTTTGAAATTGTTGAAAAAACAATTTCACCCGCCAAGAGCTTGCACTGTAAGTACACGACGTAGTCGGTTTTACAGTAAAAGCGATGGAGGGTAAGATAAGTATAGATATAAAGGACTACCCTATGAGCGACATCGCAGTTATTAAAACCGGCGGCAAACAGTACAAAGTTGTCGTAGGTGACAAAATTAAAGTAGAAAAAATCGAAAGCGATCCGTCAGCTGACGGAAAGAACTTAGAGCTTGATGATTTGCTGAACGGTAAAAAGGTTGCCGCTGAAATTATCAGCGAGGGAAAACGAGATAAAATCGTTGTTTTTAAACAACACCCAAAGAAGCGATACAGCCGCACTAACGGTCATCGCCAAAATTATACCGAAATTAAAATTACAGGAATCAATTAAAAACTTATCGCCTAATTAACAAAAGATTGGAAAGTCCATGATCAACGCAATTAAAAAATTCTTCATCGGATCATACGGAGAGTTTAAAAAAGTTGTTTGGCCAAGTCGCAAAGAAGTAACATCGCATACAATCATTGTTGTGATATCAACCGCGATTGCTATGGCAATCATCGCAGCCGTTGATTTTGGGTTGTTTACCTTAGTCCAAATGTTAATACAAGGAAAGTGAGAAAAAAATGTCTAAAGACGAGCAAGTAGATCAAACAAAAGAAACTGAAAAAGAAACCCCTGACGAAGTGGCTGAATTAGAAGAGGCAACTGGCGGCGAATTGGAAAATGTCGATGAAGTAAAAGAGAATAAACCAGAAGCAAAAGATAAAGCCGAAAAGCAAGCCGAAGCTGACGAAGAAGAAATCAAAACTCAAAAGCAGACTGGCGAGCGCGGCTGGTACGTAATTCATACTTATTCCGGTTATGAGGAACAAGTTTCCGATCAATTAAAACAAAGAATCGAAAGCTTGGGTATGGAAGACAAGATTTTCCAAGTTTTAGTGCCAAAAGAAAAGCAAATTGAAATTAAGAACGGCAAACGACGCACTGTCGAAAAAAGAATCTTCCCTGGCTATGTCATGGTTGAGATGATTGTTACTGATGATTCTTGGTATGTCGTTCGTAATACACCAAACGTTACTGGTTTTATCGGTTTAGGTGTCAGACCTACCCCAATGATGCCGGAAGAAATTGATCGCATCAAGAAACGTATGGGTGTAGAAGAACCAAAGTATAAGATTGAATTCCGTCCTGGTGACTTAGTTAGAATCGTTGACGGTCCGTTAAAAGGCTTTGAAGCCAAAGTCACTGATATTGACGAAGATAAAGGTAAAGTTAAAATCCTGGTTTCCATGTTTGGCCGCGAAACTCCGGTCAGCTTGGACTTCCTGCAGGTAAAAAAAGTATAAATTATCTAACGAATTACGAATTTGGTACAAATGTACCAATAAAGATTCGTACATTCGTATGATTAGTAATTAGTTAGGATTATTATGGCAAAAAAAATTAAAACAATTATCAAGTTACAAGCACCAGCTGGCAAGGCTAATCCGGCGCCTCCGATCGGTCCAGCCTTGGGTCAGCACGGTTTGAACATCATGGATTTTGTTACAAAGTTCAACGCCGCGACCGCTCAAATGGGTGATACTGTCGTTCCAGTAGAAATTACTGTTTACGAAGATCGCACCTTTGATTTCATTTTGAAATCTCCACCTGCCGCCGTTTTATTACGCAAAGCCGCTGGAATCGAAAAAGGTTCAGGCGTCCCAAATCGTGAAAAAGTCGGCAAAGTTACCGATGCTCAAGTCGAAGAAATCGCCAAAATCAAGATGGACGATTTGAATGCTCGCGATATGGAAGCTGCCAAAAAAATTATTTTAGGTACTGCTCGCAGCATGGGAATAGAATTAGCTAAATAGTCTTTTAATATGAAGATAGTTGAACAAGAAAATATAAGTTCACTCAAAGATGCCGCCGAAGTTCTAAAATCGGGCGGCATTTTTGTATTCCCGACAGATACTGTTTATGGAATTGGCTGTGGATTAAATCAAAAGGCGATTGAGCGACTTTATGAAATCAAAAACCGTCCGTTTTCTCAGCCGACAGCGGTCTTAATGAGTAAAAAAGATATTCCAGAACTATTAAAACCCGAGTACGAAAAATATCCAGAGGGCCAAGTGACAATTATTGCGGATGCTAATAAATACGACATCGCTTTTCCGGAAATCGTCTTGAAGGACGAAAAAATCGGCGTTCGTGTGCCAGATGATAAATGGCTGCAAAGTCTATTAGAAATCTCCGGTCCAATTGTCGCAACGTCTGCCAACCTAGCAGGGGAGAGTACGCCGGCAAGATACTCCGACATTAATCCAAAACTTCTTGAACAGGTTGATCTTGTAGTTAAGTCTGATATAATTTCTTTGCATTCTCCATCAACCATTTATGATGTAAAAGAAAACAAAATTTTAAGATAAGAGATCCAAAGCATGAAAATTAAAGTTATAAAAACTAAAAAGATTCTTGCAAATCAACTATCAACTGATCAATTTCTTAATGAATATATAAAAACAATTAAAGATAATTCCATCATCGTTATCACCTCAAAAATAATTTCCTTAATGGAAAACCGTATCGCTTCAAAAGAACTCGACAAAGAATTCTTAATAAAAGATGAAGCGGACCATATCTCCGCCAAAAGAAATTGTAACAATCGTCTCCTTACCATAAAACATAACGCATTTATTTCCGGGGCTGGAATTGACGAATCCAATGGGAACGGTGATTATATCTTATTGCCGAAAAATCCGCAAAACACAGCGAAGAAAATTTATGAGTACTTATCAAAAAAATACAATAAAACAGATTTCGGAGTCATTATTACCGATAGCAGATCATTGCCGCTCAGATGTGGTGTTCTCGGTGTCGCTATCGGCTTTTACGGGTTTTCACCGCTCAAAAGTTATATTGGGAAAGAAGATATTTTTGGTCGGAAGTTACAGTTTGAAAGAGTAAATATAGTTGACGGCTTAGCCGTTACAGCTGTCTTAGCGATGGGTGAAGGATCGGAACAGACTCCATTGGCTATCATTGAAGATGCCGATTTCGTAACGTTCAATAAAAATAAGCCTAGTAAAAAAGATCTCGATGAATTCTATGTTTCTTTAGCCGACGATATTTTTAGCGAGCTCTATCAAGATTTTAAGCGATAAAAAAGAAGGACCCACTCTTGCGAGCAGGTCCAACTTTTTTTTCCTCTCCTTTACGAGCTTGAGCCAACCCGAAGGTTTTGACCGGCTTCAATTTAATTTTAAAGTGCAAAGCCGGGGCTAAGTGTAATAGGAAAGAAGTTGACCAAAATTTAAGAGTTCGGTTTCAATCAACTTCCAACCAGTTACAACCTGGAGAGATATTCAATTTTTAAGGCCTCCCAAGTATACCATAATTTTCAGATTTGTCAAGGGGTGAGTACTAAAAAACCCCGAACTATGTGTATCGGGGTTATTGGTTAGTCGTTGCTGCGCAATGAAAGACCTGCGCTGGCTAAGACTTCCTTGACCTCTTCGAGCATCTTCGGACCGAAATTTCGAAGCTGTAGGAGATATGACTCACTGCAATTCGCGATCTCCTCTAGATTCGAAAGACCAGCCATCCTCATCAAACAGTTTGAAGTTCTTGTGCTCAGAACCGTTCTCGGAGTCTTGTATATTTCTTCGTGCTCCGGTCGACTCAGTTCGACCCTTGTGTCGCTGAATACCTCATGGGCACGCCAGTATGGCACAAGATTGTTCGCCTTGTCGAGCATACCGCGTTCTTCGGCATCGGGCGTTATGCTCAGGATCACCTGTGTGTCGATGTCCAATTGGACGAAGTAGGTTCGTCCATCAGCAGATGGCCATCTTGCCTTTACTTTTGCTTCAAGGCTCCGCCGGCTGTTGCCAACTTGAACAATCTCGCCAACCTTTGGAATGCAATCTGGGAATTTCACTGGTTCCATTGTCTCCCTCTTTCTGTCTACTCGACCAATTATAGTACGCTAAACTTATTAAAAAGTCAACTAGATATGACAAACCCCGGGCACGAATGCTCGGGGTTTGATATTGCGATCAATGTTAGATAGTTTCTATCCAGCCTCTGCGCGTAACTGTGTTGTAGCAGGCCTTGATATGCCTGCTATTCGCATTGAATGGATAGAGATGACTACCTTGTAGATAGCCTTGGAGTATGCAGATGGCTCGGGAATTATCTTCCCACATTACCGACTCCAGCCGCACTTCAAGATTTGCGCTAGTATTTTGCGTGTCTGCGGTCTTAATCTGCAGTTGAAAAGGATAATGACAACCCTTCTCGAAGAATGAGGTTATCAAATCTGACCTTCCTTGACCGGCGAAAATATCGTATCTTTTTTTCTCGGTAAGCATACACTTACCTCCTTAACTGATACTCCCTGTAAGGTGAGGAGTTACACCCTTATTCCACCCTGTGGAACGAGCCCAGTCATACGACTGAACTTAAATAATATACCATAAAAGAGGTCAAATGTCAAGGTATAAAGGTTGTGTTAGAATAGATAAGTGGAGGGAAATTTGGACGAGAAAAAGTACTACGTGGCGCTCACAACTCACCAAAAAATCGGTGCCAGAACCATTGGCAAACTATATAAGAGGTTTAAGAAAATCTCTGCTGTTTGGAGCGCAAAAGAGGTTGATTTGGCCGCTGCCGGTTTGGACTTAGGTCAAATTAATGCCGTTAAAGAGGTAATTTCGAAAGTCGACCCAGATCGGGCACTCCAAGAAGCCGAAAAGAGGGGAATTAGCGTTGTTACCCTAGCCGACAAGGAATATCCGGCGCTACTTAAAGAAATACCCGATCTTCCGGCCGTACTATATATAAAAGGCAAACTTTTGCCTGAAGACGAAGTTTCTCTGGCCGTTGTTGGTTCTCGTAAATACACTACCTATGGCCAAAGATTAACCGAAGATCTGGTTTACAAATTAGCCAAAAATAAATTAACTATCGTTTCAGGTCTAGCTTTAGGTATCGATGCCTTAGCTCACCAAGCCGCTCTCGAGGCAAAAGGCCGAACTATCGGGGTTTTAGGCTGTGGGTTAGATCAAATTTACCCTGTTTCCAACACTCGTTTAGCCGATAAAATTCTTCAGAGTGGGGGAGCGATCATTTCCGAGTTTCCAATCGGGATGCCGGCTTACAGATCAAATTTCCCCATGCGAAACCGCATTATTGCCGGAATGAGCCTTGGGACTCTAGTAATCGAAGCAGCGGTTGATTCTGGTTCGCTGATTACCGCCAAAGCGGCGTTAGAATATAACAGGGAAGTTTACGCCGTGCCAGGCCATATTTACTCGGAAACCTCTGAAGGCCCGAATAAATTACTCAAAATGGGGGCCAAGCTTGTTACAGAGGCAGACGACATTTTAACAGATCTACAGATCGCCGAAAAATCGGGTCAAAAAGAGGCCCAAGAGATTCTAGCCGATACCCCCGAAGAAGAAATTCTGTTAAACTTACTAAAGAAACCAAATCTAGTTGATGAGATAATCCGAACGTCCAAACTACCCGCACCCCTTGTCAACAGCACCCTAATTATGTTAGAAATGAAAGGCATGATTTCCAATCTTGGTGGAACCTGTTATGTCATTAAAGGAAAATTAAAGAAAAAATGAATTTAGTTATAGTTGAGTCTCCCGCAAAGGGGAAAACCATCGAAAAATATTTGGGCAAAGATTATAAAGTCTTGGCCTCTTTTGGTCATGTCCGCGATTTACCTTCAAGTAAAATTGGGGTAGATACCAAGAAAAACTTTGAACCAACCTATGAAATCCCTGAAAAAGCCGAAAAAACCATTAAAGCTCTTAAATCGGCTATGGCTAAAGCCGACAAAGTCTATCTTGCAACTGACTATGATAGAGAAGGGGAGGCCATCGCTTTTCATTTAGTCGAAGCCTTAAAGCCTAAAATACCATATCAACGTATTACTTTTACTGAAATCACTAAATCCGCCATCACTTCTGCCGTTGAACATCCTCGAGAAATCGACATGGATCTGGTTGATGCGCAGCAAGCCCGTCGTGTCCTAGACCGTTTGGTAGGTTATAAACTTTCACCGTTTTTATGGCAAAAAGTGGCCAGAGGCCTGTCCGCCGGTAGAGTTCAATCCGTTGCGGTGCGGCTGGTTGTCGAGCGCGAAAAAGAAATACAAAAATTTATACCGGTTGAATATTGGTCTATTGAAGCTTTACTTAGTAAGAATAAGGTACAATTTACAGCTGATTTAACCGAGAGAAGTGGCAAAAAACTGGATAAATTGGCCATCAAAAGCGAAAAAGAGGCCAAAGAAATTGATGATCAGTTGAAAACAGGGGATTATGAAGTTGCAGATTTAAAGAGTGAAGATAAAAAAAAGCATCCTTCGCCGCCATTTACCACTAGTACTCTGCAAATGGAAGCCGGCAGTAAGTTCAAATACAGTGCCAAACAGACCATGCGGTTAGCCCAAAACCTTTATGAAGACGGTTTCATCACCTATATGAGAACTGACTCTGTTAATATCTCAGCCCAGGCGTTAAAACAAGCACAAGAAGTTATTACCTCTAAATATGGCGAAAAATACGCATTAGAAACGCCGCGAGTTTTTAAAACCAAATCCAAAGGCGCTCAAGAAGCACATGAAGCTATCCGTCCGACAGATATGAACGTTACTTCAGATAAAATTCCGTTAACCGCTCAGCATCAAAAGATTTATGAATTAATCTGGAAAAAGATGATGGCTTCCCAGATGCAAGAGGCGATTGTGGCGGAAACCACCGCAAAAATCAAGAACGGCGAATTTATCTTTACTGCCAAGGGCTTAAAGGTTAAATTTGACGGTTTCATGAAACTCTACAAGACTAATGAGGCGATGGAAAATTTTCTTCCCGAGCTTAATATAGGCGATAAATTAAGCTTGGAAAAATTAGATAAAATTCAGCACTTTACCGAACCATTACCGCGTTACTCTGAAGGAAGTTTGATTAAAGAACTCGAAAAGCGGGGGATTGGCCGACCTTCAACCTACGCTCCAACCTTATCTACTATCCAAGACAGGGGATACGTGGAAAAAATCGAAGGTAGGTTTATACCTAAAGATATCGGTATTGCCGTCAGCGATATTTTAGTGGAAAATTTTCCTCAAATCGTCGACTATGATTTTACGGCTAAAATGGAAGAAAATTTAGATGAAATTGCGGAAGGAAAACTCAAATGGCAACCAGTTCTTAAAGAGTTTTACGACCCATTTGCCAAGAATTTAACTGAAAAAATGGAAAGCGTTAAAAAAGCCGATCTTCAAGAAGAAACCGACGAAAAATGTCCGAAATGCGGTCAAAATCTAATGATAAAAATGGGACGTTTTGGTAAATTCATGGCTTGTAAGGGTTACCCTGAGTGCAAATTTACGCGCCCAATCACTAAACCCGGTGAAGAA
>Ga0209318_1001224_pt1 | contig 17438 bp, 26 predicted proteins | sample RifGroE1_FD_183999 | JGI IMG/M metagenome (GOLD analysis project Ga0209318, IMG submission 183999) | Groundwater microbial communities from Rifle, Colorado, USA - Groundwater E1 (SPAdes) (version 2) | ecosystem: Environmental > Aquatic > Deep subsurface > Groundwater | place: Rifle, Colorado...
ACCGGTTTTGACGATTAACAGAGCATTGAGGAAAACACAGCAAGGAGGCTAACATGGCAACAACGGGGGCAGGCGAAGCACAGGCACAGAGCATGACACAAGCCGAGCTAGACATGGTGCAGGGCATGGTCAATCGTCACAAACTGGAATATGGCGAATTGCGATTGAGAGTACCGGTCAAGTCGGGTGACATGCAAGAGGCACGGCTGGACATTGAGCATGTGGTCAGGAGAGAGTCTAAGACGCGGCGCAAACAGGGCTGAATTGTAATATAATAGGCGTAAGGAGGAATGGTATGTACAATCAGCAATACGAGGTATGCGGAGACGACGCCGTTCTAATTTGGGACGGGAAGGAGTACAGCTTCAAAAGTTACTCCATGTATGCGGTGGTGCAATACATCGACATTACAACGCGCGTAGACGCAGCGGCAAAACGTCGCAGTTATTGTAAGGCGACTGCTTCTATTGGTTTGACCTTGCAGTGTGACACTTATCCGTCCGAGTGGATTGAGCGCCGAGATATTATAGCCACGGTCAAATCGTCCAAGGGCTTGGAGTATCAGGGCAGTGTGCATGTTGCGCTGATTACGCGCGAATGCGACAGCATAAAATTGGCCTTATATGCTGTCTGCGGCTCGAAAGATAAAGCTCATCCAAACCCGACTGGCTTGATAGCGGATTGGTATGAGAGCTTAGACGAAACTGTGACAGTGTAGAGGCAACGGCAACGCGGCGCAAACCAAGCGAAAATAACAGGTGAGTCAGGCGTAAATAAATGAGCGATACGGCGAAATTGTAGTATAATAGGATTATGGGATAAGCGCTGAATAGTTAACCAAATATTGACGCCAACGTTAGCAGGACTTTCGGGGCGGTTACAAATCCGAGCAATCGGAGGAGTAGCCGTCCCTTTTTGTTTGTCTGGATGGACATGGATGGAGGGCACTATGGTACACCTGGCAACCGAATCGGAATCAGACGCCTATCTCCGCGAACATGGCGTAATAGGTCGGCGGGGTCGGCGTAGAGGCGAATATCCTGCGTATACCGAGGCTGGATTATTCTGCAAAATGCGGCAACACGATCTCAGCAACACGGAGGAAGCGTACATCACGAACACCATAGCCGAGCAGGAATTAGCCGAATTCAGCGAGTGTGACATGGCGTCGTTCCAGCGGTCGGCGGGCGTCACTGTGGGTCAGGGCGAGATTTGGTATCTCCATCGGCAGGGGTTCACGTCCGTGGAAATCGCGGAGGCAATTGGCCTTAGCGCCAGCTACGCGCGGCGGGTGGTGCGGGACACGCGTATCAAGCTCATTGTGGCCATGTGGCTTATGCCGTGGTGGGGTTGGCAGATGGTGTATCTGTCGGAGGTTAGGCGGAAGTAGAGTGCCCGGCTCGTGGTGACACCGGGCATTTGATAGGGGCGGTCATTTCGCCTGTGATTTCAATTGCGACTCACGTTCCAACAGCCATCTCACATACTGACCGAACGTGCGTCCCTCAGCTTGGGCGTCTTGGGTGTATCTCAATTTCTCCTCGGGCGAGAACCTTATGTGAACGTCCTCGGTTCGGGTGGATTTGGGTTTCGGTTTGGTAGTGTTCATATGTCAATGCCTCTCTGTGCTGCTGATGCACTTATGGTATGCTACTTTACTTGCTATTAGAGTCGTTCCTCCGTCAGTTGTATACACTCCATCGACAAGATACCATTTACCGGCCTTATTCTGCATCCATGCGCAGTCGTCTTTTCCGCATCTGTTACAGGTTACTTCTTTTGCGACCGTGACCATGTTGCCTCGCATAACTGCTCTCCTTGCAAAATGTGTGCCGGGATAGGCTCCCGGCTGGCCGTGAAATCATTACTCGAAGCTAATGTCGCTCAGAATGTAGTTGCGCTCTGAATCTTCGTTGATAACTTTCGAGGTCAACACATGCCCACCACGCTCACCGAAAGTACCGCTACAGGAACAACCTGGTACGCACAGTTCGCGGACTAATCTCTGGGCTGTCTTCCGAGTGATCTTGTAGCATCCCGCGAATCGTCCCTCTGTGATCTTAGTGGGTATTACTACAGCTTCGGTGTTGTGATAATCGTTTGTCAGTGTAATCTTTGTCATCTCATAGCTCCTCATCACCGCGTCCCTTGCGGGTAACGTCTTACGTGATTGCTTACACTCATATACTACCACAACGTATCCACATTGTAAACCCTTTTAACGCACATTTTCAAAAATAATCCAACTATTTTTCCAAACACAGGTTGCGCAACCCCCCTCTAGCTTGGTAATAGGTGAAGCACTCTTTTTTTGAGCGCTGAAACAGTGGCCGCATCCGACACAAATCGCGGCTCTACGGCCAAACTTTTGAGGGCTAACATGTCGAGGGCTGGCAGACGCAAGCGGAAACGCAAGGCGGCAGAGATCCCGTGTGTTGTAGACAGATACGCAGGACTAAGCGAGATCATCTACAGCGAGTCACACCGCAAGGGGTACGGCATGACGAAGCCTCGAAACATCATCCGCTGACTCCTCAACCAAGGGCTGGCCGGGTTTTCTCCTTTTCCTTCCTGGTCAGCCCATCCAATCTAGGGGCATAACACATTTTTCAATATTGCAGGGTCTAGGGTAGCTCCCGAAAAGCCGGAACTCTGACCGGCTGGCCCTGCAGTTTCACATATCAGAGAGACAATGCAGAGGTGTCTAAATTGTGGCAAAGCCAGCGAAGTATATAAGACTCACAAGAAATTACATATTACCGAAGCTCGCACAGCTGACAGAGATAGAGTTGAAGCTGATACTCTGCCTACTGCGCTACAGAGACAACAGAACTGGCCTATGTTGTCCATCCTACGAGTCCATTCAAGCCGATACTGGCATGAGTCGGTTGTCGATTTCAACGGCCATCAAGAAGCTTGTAGGCAAGGGTATGATTGAGGTCAAACACCGCTCAATTGTGGGCGAAGGACGTATCAATAACGCCTATAGAATCCTTGACGGTACGTATACTTACACAGACGTACCGCTCACGAGTAAACCAGGCTGACGGTACGTATACATTCACGTAACGGTAACTAGATATATACAGTACCGCTTTCTTTTCTCTCGTTCAATGTTTCGCACTCTCAACAACACTGCGAACCCTAAACACAAACACAGAGAGAAGAAAAAACACACTGCCTATTTTCGCAGAAAATGGGCGAATGCCCCCCAGCGGGGGACTTTGAAAAAGGGGGAGAAACCCCCAAGGGCGCACACGCCCACATTGGAGACGTAATGCTCTTATGAGGGTGTACGTGGTTACTGAAGACGTTACGAAGCGCGGCCATAGACGGGGTTATGTTCGTGGGTTCGCGCGCGAGATTGACGTGATAACAATGGCATTCAACAAGAGTTATGTTATCGACAATGATATAAGAGATTTAGCCGAAAGAGTTGTCAAGGTATATGCTGATTGTATCGGTTACATAGACACTGACCGCATATTGTTTATCAGAGAGACTCTTGGAGGCATGAGCAAAGCTGCTGCCAAGTGCAGATTAGTCCAAGAGCCATACGCTAGCCTATTGAGTGAGCTAGGGCATGATGTAGACTGGATTATTGAGTTCTACAGCTACCACACAGAAGGTAAAAGCCCTGAATGGCTGGCTATACTCATGTTGCATGAGCTAATGCACATTGGGGCAGATGGCAAGATAGTCGATCATGATATCAAGGATTTCAGGGATATCTTGAGAGGTGTTGGAGTCGATTGGTCAAGCTACTCTAATCTGCCTGATATCATCACTGATAAGATAGCCTTACATTCGTTGATGATGCGAAATCCAGTGATAGACGAGTAACCCTATATGAAGATTTGCACCGAGGAAACCTTATGAAATGTGGCGCCAAAAAGCGAAATGGCGAACCGTGCCAAGCTCCTGCAATGCCTAACGGTAGATGCAGAATACACGGCGGCAAATCACCAGGCCGACCTATCACGCATGGACGATACTCTAACTCTGTGCCTAAAGACCTGTCTGATAGATACGAGTACTTTAAAACCGACCCCGAAATACTCAGCCTCAAGCCCGACCTTGCACTTTGCCGGGCAATGATGGAACGCTATATATCGACATTTGTAGAGGGGCAGCGCATAGGCGCGGGTGTGGCTGATGAGCTTAGAGCGTGGTTTGACTCCATTGGTCGATTAGCCGAACGCTGTGACAAGATCCTTAACGGCGAACGCTACACAATCAATGTAGCTGGCCTACAAGCGATCATGGCGCAGATAGTCGATATCATCAGCAGTGCGATTGAGGAACATATTCCAGATGCGAAAACAGCAGATAAGCTCCGAGATAGCATCAGCCGGGGATTGGCGGGCATACATGGCACAGGGGATAGCGCAAAAGCTGAGATCAAGTAGCAATACAGGATTGATAAGCGACTATCAAGCCGATCCGACTCGCTTTGTCCTGGAGTGCTGCAACACCCTGGACGAAGCCGACCCGAGCGCAAAGCGTAAGCTCGTGCCCGACAAGCCGCACATTCGGCTGATAATCCAGCGCTTGCTGATCGACCGCGTGACACCACTCCTGTTCCCCAAGAGCAGGCGTATGATACTGTCATGGTCTCTGACTGCTTGCGAGACGGCGCAGGCGTTCCTTAACGAGCACAGTGGCGTCTATGTGCAGAGCCAGAAGTTCGATGCAGCGGCCGAATTGGTCAATAGGCATTGGTTCATCCTGGAGAATCTACCGGCTGATAAGTTCCCGGTACAGTCACACACCGAAGAGGGGATCAGCTGGGAGTGTGGCCTATCCGTCAAACGCTACAAGGGCGGCAGGGGTGGCACTGCAAGGCTAGAGTTCTCCAACGGCTCATATATTCAAGCAGTCGCAGAAGGTAAGGACCAGTTGCGGCAGTACGGCGCGTCAATGGTGAGGCAAGAGGAGATAGCATTCTGGGGCAGACAAGAAGAGTCTTACGATGCAGCTATTGAATGCCTACAGGCAAGCGCTACAGCAGCAAGGGGCGGCCAGTTGGTATGCGTGACTACTGCTAACCCCAGTTGGTTCGGTGACTTTCTGCATGATCGAGACGCTGAGGATAGAAAAGGCAAGGGACAAGCCAAGAAGCTGAGCATCACCCGGCCCATTGAAGGCGTCCGCGAGTGGGAGACCACCGTAGGCGCCCACGTTGTCGAGATCCACTACACCGCTGATCCTGACAAACGTTCCGCCGAATGGAAACTGAGAGCCAAGAAAGGCAAAAGGGAGCGCGGCTGGGATAGGGAGATGGAGATCAAGTGGGATGTGTACACGGGCATGCCTGTGTTTGGCGACTGCTTCAACGCTGATCTCCACATTTCGAAAGTACCGCTTGAATGGCAGGGTGAAGGTACGGTACTCAGGGGTTGGGATTACGGCAATACGCCATGCTGTACCCTTCATTGGATAGACAACTTGAACCGCTGGTGTATCACCGGGGAGATTTGCACAGACACCCGGCCGCTAGGCAGCAAGGATGCACCACCCACGAGCAACATCGGGGCGCTGGCCGATCAAGTGAATACATATTGTGCGCTGACGTTCCCGGGTGCTGACTACATCGACATTGACGACCCGGCAGGGAGCGCCAAGAGTGCCACAGATTCGCGGTCATGCCGTGATGTGCTGAACGGCAAGGGGATTTATCCGCAATCTGGCGTCATCTCCGACAAGGCGCGGATAGAGTCAATGGCCGAATGGCTGTCAAAGCTCATGCGGGGCGGCGCTGCTGTCCAGATAGACGAGGGCAAATGCCCTATGGTCACCGAGGGCTTGAAGGGCGGCTATCGATACGCTGAGTTAGGCGATACTGGCAAATACAGCGATAAGCCGGAGAAGAACCAATACAGTCACCCACTAGATACAGTGTGCTACGTGGCCAGTAAGCTCAACATGTTGTTGGGTTCGCCTGTTGCCGACGACGACGACGACTACGAAGACGACGTACCGACAAACCGGGCGTCGAGATACTACTAGGAGGTAGATTACATGAGAATCCTGATACTGCTGATCCTGGCGTCAATGCTGATCGGTTGTGGCGGGGTCAAGGTGCAGCCAGTCGAGGGCATTGGCGGTATGAGGGGCATGGAAGCAGCCGAGAAGCTGGACTATCCACCGGGTGCTCCGGTTGGGCTGGGGGAGTGATGACAGACAATCAATGGGTCATACTTCGCAAGTACATTAGAGACATGGCCGACGAGTTAGGGCTGAAGGATTGGAAGATCACACTAATGGATGAGCCTTGCGGAGAAGGTTTATCGGCTGACATAACATCCGTAGTGGGTCGTAAAGTTGCCAAGATGCGCATATGCCCTGACTTCCTCCAGGCTACAGCAGAGTCACAGCGAAACACGATCATTCATGAGTTGTTGCATCTGCACACTGACGGCATGAGGCAGACGATTTGCGGCGATCTCAATAACAGCGGCGCATTGTCCAAGCCTCAATGCGATATATTCTGGTACACCTTTGACCGCATGGACGAATACTGTGTAGATGGTATTGCAAATGCGATTGATTGCAAGTATCCGGTGATAAACTGGCAGTCGTCAAGTAATGCTTGACAACTGAACTGTCGGCAATTTGTCGATGGTTAACTAAGGCCAATCCGTGACAATCCGTAACGGGTTCACGGGCGGGGCATGACCCGTAGGCCACATTTAGGAGGATGAACGAATGTTTGGATTAGGCAAGAGGCGCGCCGTAGCCACTGACATATCAATTGTTGGCTGCTGGATACGAAAGGCTATACAGGAGCAAAACGGGCGCATTAAAGCGGAAGACAAATGGCGAAACGAATGCATGGCGCGAATACTCGCAGAGCGAGACACGGAGCACATGAGGCAACAACTTGCGGTGCAGCGAGTAGAAGCTCAGACACAACTCGAGCAGCTACGCGCTGAGTTGATCGGTAAGCAGCTTGAGGTTGGCGACACCACCATTCTAGGGCGCCTGAGCGACATAGAGAAGGCTTTAGTATCGCCATGGATATCCATACATCCTGACCAGATAGGCAATCTGGATGCGATTAGAGAGCGCATCATCAAGAGGGCAGGGTGGGCCGAATGAGACACTTCGTAGCGTTGTGTAGGGGGGTTTCGACCTATACTTACCAGACAATAATGCTAGGCTTATCATACTTATGTTGGATTGCGGCTCACGACAAGAGTATATCTGTAGTTTGGGCGAATACTCGGATCGGTTTTGCTATAGGTTTTTTCGTGATCTTCATATTGCATCTCTACATAGCTGGATCAAATGAGCTAGGCGACGAGGAATGGAGGCGCATTCAATCATGAGAGCATGTTACACGACCCTACCCTATACCGCCGATGAGTATGTCCGTGACTTCCGGCAGCTCCCCGGCTTCGCGTTGATCGAGCCATCGACACAGGCCAGCGAGACGGAGGGCGGCATCATCCTTGCAGATCGGGCAATAGGCGAGCTTGCAAGCGGTCTCGTGCGAAGCGTGGAGCCGATTGAGGCGCGTGATGCAGGCTTCGAGATGCACGATCACGTCATATTCGACCGATGGGCGGGGCAGCACTACGAGACAGCAGACAACAAAATCTTGGTACTCGTCAAGATTGCGAATGTAAGCGCGGTGATTGAGGCCGATCAAGCATAGTAAACAGCGTGAGGGTTAACATATGAGCGCACAGGCACAGACAGCAGACATAGCAACGAACACCCGCAACAAGGCACTAGACGCGGCGGAACTGACTCAGCTAGGCAAAGAGCTAGGGATTGCCTTCCAAGCGTCTGAGGGGCAGGCTAGCGCGTTCCTGGACGATGTGCAGAGCTACCGTGATCTATTCGCGGGAGTCCTGCCGGCCAAGGAAAATGATTGGTCGGCAAACGTCAACGTACCGGCTACCGAGTACCTGGTCAAGAACGCGGCTCGGCAACTCGCGGCGAAGGTGACAGGCCATACACCAATGTATCTGATAGAGCCAGCCGACGAGCAGTACGTAGACTACACGGCGGGTTTAGAGCAGTTCGTGGAGCAGTGGGTTGGCAAGATACGGCTACGGACTACCGCGTCACTTGCCATCATGGAGGCGCTGGTCACGGGGCAAGCGTGGATCAAATCGGGTATCCGCAAGACTGGCAAGAAGCTTGCAACTAACCCAATGATGCAGCAGCAGGCCATGAACCCCGAACAATTGGACGTAGCGCCGACTGCAGAGGTCGTGGTCACCGAGGACATGCTCCTCGTGCCATTCACTGCACCGTCATTCGACAGGGCACGTGGGGCGTTTGCCAAGATTATGTTAACTTGGGACGATATCGAGCTTGCGTACAAGTCGATGTATGAGGATTCGGTATACAAGCTAAAAACCCAGTGGGCGGTGAATAATGCGGTTTCGCCCGGCAACGAACAATTAGGAATTACCGAGTGGGTGCCTGATGGCATAGATACGGCAGAGTTCACCTGTTACGAGGGCTTCTTTAAGTGGCGTAGAGGGGCTGACAAGGTGTCTACCAAGTGGTATATGCTCTTGGCCTGCCCGAACGACACAGGAGATCCTATCGTGCTTCGGTGTGTGCCCTACGAGGACGTGTACGACTCCTGCATGTTCTCTCCGCTCATCAACGACCCGTCGCCGCGCAGCATGTGGGGCAGGTCGATGATTGCGGGACTCAGGGACTTGCAGACGTTCACTAACAGCACGTTCAGCCAAATGACGGACTCTATCACACTCACCCTGTTACCACCGATGGCAGTACCGCAAGGCTCGGACATACTCCGAAAGCGTGTGAAGTGGGGGCCGATGGCGCTCATACCCGTTAGCAATCCATCAGAGATTCAACCACTGCCGCCAGCGGCCAATTTAACCGCCTTTGGGCCTGCCATGAACATGATGGACACGGTACGAAGCTACGGCGAACGGCTGACAGGCACAACGGACGTAACGACAGGCAAGACCGAGGAGAACAAGCGCACAGCCTATGAGATCGGCGTTGTCGTGGAGTCCGGAAACGAGTTGAAGAACTACACGGTCGGCATCCTGGAAATGGGACTGCATGAGGGTGACGGGCTTGAGGGTGTCGCGGTCAAGCTCGTTGAGATATTCAACCGCTATTTCCCACCTATGCCGATCAAGTACGGCGTGCGGAAGTCCGGCAAGATGGGCTGGGAAGCCTCAAAGCCCGAGTGGTTCACAGGCAATTACAGGTTCAGCCTAAATGGTTCTAACCAGACTTGGAACCCACAAGTCAAGATTCAACGGGCTATGCAGACATTGGAGCAACTCAAGATGTGTCCGTTTGCGGCATACGCTCCGTCTGACACGCCGGATATCATCGTCGAGAAAACACAACGAATGTGGAGTGCATGGAGGGATTTCCTTGGAAGCATGGGACACAGAGACCCGGAAGTGTGGATTAGGAGCGAACCGCAGACCCTTGCAGAGTGCCTGGGCGTGGTTAGTATCGTCAATCCGCAGATGTATCAAACGCTTATGCTCATGCTCAGTGAGCAAGCAAGCGGAGGCCAGCCAATGCCCGGTATGCCGGGAGAGGCAGGGATGGCCGGGGTGGGAGCTTCGCCGCAGGATACGGGAGGTATCCCCGCAGCAGGACAACCTGGAGCGATTGCAGGCGGGGGAGGATTACAAGGCGCTCCTCCAGTCGGCGGGATGGCTCAGGCTGGAGCGGGAGTATAGCGACCTGGCCGAATCCTATGTATCAATGATGCTCTCGCAGTCGTGGAGGGCAGGAGACACAGCAGAGACCTACGCTCACAAGCAGAGTGAGTGCCAGCAGTTTGTAGCGGCGTGTAGAGCCGTGATCGAGATACCGAGAGTAGCAGTTGAGGAACTGCAGGAGGGCATGAACAGATGACCGACGAGCTTAACACACAGGGGCTAGAAACCCAACCAGAGCCACAGGATGACCAACAGACGCAGCCTGAACCCGTAGACGTAAACCAACTCAACAGCACATGGCAGGGGCGGTTACAGAAAGAGCAGCAAATCAAGGACAACCTGACCGCACAGCTACGCGCAGCAGGCTACAACGTGGACGAGCAAGGCAACATAATCACCGCTCAGCAAGCACCGTCATACGCACCAGCCTACACGCCTACGCAGACAGCGCCGCAGAATCCAGCAGCCGGGTACATCGATCCGAACAACTTCGACCCGTACGACATGGAGCAGGTACAGGCGCTCATCAGACAGGAAGCCAGTGTGCTGACACAGCAGGCATTGGGCGCTATCATACCGCAGATCGAGAACCTGTCACAGTCGGCAGCAGCACAGCAGTATTCCGACTGGGCAGAGATCCAGCCAATCATAGAGACAAAGGCAAGGCAGCATGGATTCCATTCCGTGGCTCACATGCAGGCTGTGAACCCGGCGTTCTTCCAAGACATGGTAGTAGTGGCAAGAGCCAGTAAACCGGCCGTACAGCAGCAGACAGGGCCGACTCCGCAGCAAATCGCAGAGCAGCAGCGGCAAGCGGCTCTAAACGCGGTGTCGGGCGTCGGCGGCTCCACCACAACTGGCGCGGCTGTGTCCTACAACCTGACGCCGGACGAGAAAGCGCAGGCGGCTTCGATGGGTATGAGTGACGAGCAGGTATCTCAACTAATGTCTGGGCCTGCCAAGATTCAGCGAAAGGCAGGTAAATAACCGATGGCATTACCAAAGAAGGCAGTACCGAAGGACAGACCGGAAGTTATCGCCACACGCGAGCGTATGAAGCCCGTCGATGAGACTCAGGTAGTCGCTAAACTCGCAGATGGCACGCTTGTTATCCCGCTCAGTGGCGGCATGACATACAACTGGGGTACACGGGAGCGACCCGATCATAAGCCTTTTGCGCCTTATGTGGGGCAGATTCAAGATTCAGTCAAGAAGGCGCTGAAAGAGGGTATAGCAGAGCGATTCGTGTTCCGTTGGGTCAACTCCGATGATAGACGCCTGGCACATGCACAGGGTATGCCGCGTTGGACTACCGTGAAGAAGGGTTCAAACGAGGTATTCGTTCCCTACGCTCACGGACAGCAGACGGACGGCCTGTATCACATGGCTGATACCATCCTCCACAAGCGGGATCGAGCTATTGACGAGCAGATACAGAGCGACAAGGAATACTACAACAATCCGCACAGAATCATGGCAGAGCGTGACGCGGAGATGAACGAAACTCTGGGGCACTTGGGAGCCAAGAAGATCAAACAGACGTTCGAGGCAGCGCACGAAGATGCGGTTACTCATACGGATAAGGTGGACTAGTATGGCAGAGAAAACACTCGGAATCACGAACATCAATGAAGCTAAAGAGGCTATTTCCGATATCGAAGTATTTGGGGATGGTGACGCATGGAAGCTGATATGCAAAGCGTCTAGCGTATCCCAAGGTTGGATGAAGTCAACTAAAGCTATGGATATACACGGCGCAGGGTGTCTAGTACAGGTTACGACTCAGCAGACAAACCCTGACGGCTCATACGCCATAGCCGAGGCGTTGACGTTCGTTCCGGGTGCGTATATAACAGACGGACTTGTGCAAGACGGAGTAGTTATACGAAGATGGATTTCAGCTCCCGCAGGGCGGGTGGTGTAGACAAGATGCAAATCGGACGCATAACCAAAGCCACTGTACCGGACTGCTTTGAGCCTCGCATAGCGAAGGTGAAGAAGAAGTCTAAAAAGTCGAAAACTAGTACATCAAAATCAAATGGAGGAAAACGAGCATGAACCCAGATGCCGAGTGCTGTAACCCTACGCCAATAACAGGTATAGACGAACTATCAAATCAACTTAGCGAGGCCGAGAAACTTATCTCTGGTATCATCCAGATCTGGAATGAGTTATCCAAGGTAGTCGAGAATCCCAGTGATTCGGGCGTTCCGAATAATCCCCTTCCGAGTGTCAACACGAAAGGACTGTTTGGAGGCCAGATTCAGAGGGTCGCCTTTATCAACGATACCTTATCTACCATTGCGGTTGGGCTTCATGGTATCGCCGTACTTCTAAACAATAACTGTAACTCTTCGTAGTCAACCAATCGCCCCGTGAAAACGGCCAAGCGATAAACATACCATTGGGGCGGCCCTCGCCATGAGCCAAGCCGCCCCGCAGTACACACAATCGAATAACGGCGCAGTAACTCGCAGAGTGCCCCGGAATCCTCTCCGGCCAAGCACAAAGGCGAGTCCCACCCACAAGGACAGCTAAGGGCTAATGCCACCCTGTTACCTATCGCGGGTGATTTCACGATCAAGCAAACGAAATCACATTAAACATGAGGTGACAACATGGCTACACATGCCAACAGACCGATAGCCTGGGTCAAGTCCGAAGGGTTGGGAAACCCCGAAAACTTCTATGACCCCGCTATCAAAGAGGCCAACAGTCAATCTTTCGTGATTGGCGATCTGGTCACAGTAACCCCCGGCACTGGTACAGTGTCAGAGTTTGCCGCTAACGGTAGACACCTTTCTGGTATCGCCCAAACAGACGCAACCAACGTGACGAGCGGAAATATTGCCATCAGGATCCAGAAGATTCTTGCAAACGAAGTTTACGAGATGAACCTGACCAACAACGGCAGTGACGTTACCGGCGCTATCACCCACCTGGGCAAGGTCTACGGACTCAAAGACCTTGGATCGGGCGTATGGGCTGTAGATACTAACTCCGGCACAGTCACGAATGCAAACGTGCAGGTAGTCGGCTTCAAACTGGGGCCTGATTACGACGAAAACGGCACTTCGTTCGTTGCGGCTGTCGGAGACGTTAACCCCCGAGTTTATGTCAAGTTCATCACGAACGACGGCACAAACTCTCAGATTCTTGACTACGGTGGAATGTAGAGAAGGGAGCAACCTAAATGCCTAGCGGACGAATCACAAAAGCGGGTCTCCAGGATCTATATGACGCCCGTATCAAGAGTATGTGGATTCAGGGTTACGGAGAGCCTGACCACGAGTACGAACAGGTCTACAATCCTATGGACATAACCACGGAGTATACAGCAAAGTCGTATATCTCCGGGTTCGGTACATGGGCTAACAAGCAGATGGGCGAGAATATCACCTTTGATAGCATCTATCAGGGATTTGATGTTCAGGTCACTCCATACACATACGCACTCGCGTACACCATCGAGCAGGAGACAGTTGAGGACGACCTTCAGGGGCTTCTCGGAGGCCAGCTTGCACAGGCACTTGCTCAGTCTGGACGTGAGACGCTGGAGATACTTGCAGCTTCTCCGTTCAACAACGCGACTTCTACCACCTACGCCAGTCCATGGCAGAGCGGTGGAGACGGCAAGGCACTGCTCGCGACCGATCACCCGATTCTGTCGGGCGGGTCTTACGCGAACTGTCCTTCTGTCCACGTCGATCTGTCTATAGCATCCCTGCAGGCGGCTCGTATCCGAATGGGCAAGTGCCAGGGCGCACGCGGCCAGCAGTGGAAGATGGATGCCAGTACGCTGGTATTCCCGATCGACTCCCGCTATCTGGCGGCTGAAATCCTGAACAGCGACAAGATGCCCTATACCGCGGACAACACCCCGAACGAGGTTCGGAAGGGTCTGACGGGCGTTGAGTGGTCAAGGCTGACCGATTCTGACTGCTGGTTCTTGCTTGCCAAGAAAGCCGGTGGTATGGGCCAGAAGGGTCACATGCTCACCGCCGTTACCCGTATCGCTCCCGAGTTCGACCGAGACAATGTGTTTGAGTCTGGCGACAGACGATACAAGGGCCGAATGCGCGTTGGATTTGGCGCGTGGGATTGGCGCGGCGTGGATGGCTCAACTGGCGGGGCATAGTCTCGCTTAGATAACACCATGAGGGGCGGGTAACCATTCCCGCCCCATACAGGAAGGAATATACATCATGGCAAGACCTGAGAGAACAAAGACACATCTCGAAAATCTGGCAATCACTCCTAAGACCGCTCACGGCGACGCGGCGGGTGATGCTGTACTGAATATATACCCCGTTGACGTAGACCCGTTGAGCCCTGGCACTGCTGCACTAGCCATCAAGGATATCGGCACGATTGACCCCACGGTTACAAACACGGCAGCGGGCGGCGATAGGGCAATTCAGACGTATATTACACAGAGTACAGCTACCGCGCTGACCGGGACGCTGGACGGTGTATATGCAAGAGCTACTGCAGGCGATACCGGTGGTGCCGGCACTGTGCGGGGCGCAGAGATTGGCGCGAGACTGGACGACTCAGTAACGAGCGCTGCAGCCGCTGTAGTGACTGGCGGGTACTTCTGGGCTGACGCGAAAGCCAAGACAGCCACCACGCTCCGAGGGTTGGAGGTATCGCTTGATGGCGGGGCGGGTGGAACATCTACGCTGGCCGCTGGGATTGAGATTTTCAACAACTCCAGCGCTACCCAGACAAGCTCATATGCCGTGGACATCAACGAGGGTTCTCCCTCTGGCCGCAAGGCATTCACGGCTGATATGCGTCTGCAGAACGGCGAGACGATCAGCAATGCCACAAATAACGAAGTAGCGGTATCCGGTCAGACTAAGGCCAATGTGATGTTTGCAACCTTCGTAAGCAACACAGACGGCTCGGAGACAATCGCGGCAGGTGACAGCGGCAAGATCTACATAGGCACGAAGACCGATGGAGCTACCACATTCACCCTCCCGACTCCTGCGGCTGGCCTTGCCGGGCATGTCAATCTGTTCTACCAGACTGCAGATCAGAACATGGTAATAACCGGTGACGCCGACAAGATGACCGTATTCGGCGGCGATGGCACGAGTCAAAGCATTACCTTCGATCAGGCCACCAAAATAGGTACTTCGGCAATAGCCTTCTGTACGGGCACAATGTGGCTCGTCACTCCCAAGGGGGCAGCTACCATAGCTTAGTGAGGTAACAGGACATGCGTAGACGGAGAATACCGCGAATAGGTAGAAAGCTCCGTGACTGCGACTTATGCGCGTGGACATACGAGTTATCGCAACTGCGAGAGCAGAACGGCGGGCTTGTGTGTCCACGTTGCTACGATAAACCGCAGACCACGCAGCGCAGGCGCATCAATCAAGTTTAGGAGATAATCCACATGTATAAGAACATTCAAGGCTCGGCCACTATACGCACTGAGGGCGCTGGCAGGGGCGTAGTAGATCTTAGCGAGTACACCAACACACCCGGCCTACTCAGCATCAAAAGCGACCTCAGAACCAACACAGGCTACACGGTCGGCATATCCCTCCTTTCGGTGTCGGACTCGGTGCTAGGCACGTCCTTTGCAGACGCGCTCGACGGGCTGGCATTCGCTAATCAACCGGCCAATGATGCCGTTGAAGTGGTATCGGACACGGTAGGCGATACCCGGACAGTCACCATCTACGGCACTACAAACGGACTAGCGCAGGTGTTCAAGCGAACCGTGGTGTTGAATGGAACGACACCCGTAGCCAGCGCAAAGGGTGATTGGGGCATAATCCTCGGCGTGGAAGTGGACGAAGCACACGCGACCGCCGTTATCACCGTCCGGGAAGCCTCAACAGACCAAGCTATCACCACGATAGCGGCCACCACGACCTCGACAGGCGTTACCGATGTAGATTCACAGTCATGCTACGGGCTTCCGGTTGCGGCATGGGGTGACGGGGCAACTACAAAGGTTGTCGGCGTTGTCGGTGTGGACGAACTCGGAAACGTGGCCTACGACACTATAACCCTGGCGGGCACTACGGCGGTCTACGGTCGGTGCGGGTTGCGGTCTATCACCAAACTCTTGTATGGAGACGTAGAGAGTAGTGTTTCCGTAGTATTCGGAGTCGGAAGCATCACTCCGTCGTCTGCACAGTGGACACTAGGCAACGCAAATACGGCCTCTGTAGGCTCGGACGGCGTATGTCTCAGCCTGTCGAAAAGATACCTGCACTGGTGCGTAGCCAACGGCGCTACCGTCACCGTGGGCGGGGTTGCTGACTGGATTAAGCTTCTGATTGCGGGGTAACACATGACGCTCGAACAGATACGACAACTTGCAATGATAGCGGTAGACCAGCCTAACTATGAGACTGCGGGGAAGTGGTCTAAGGCATGGTGGACGAGTCTAGCCAACAAGGTACAGAGCTTGCTTGCTCAACAGGCGGGGTACTACGTCAAGCGGTATCCGGTGGATATCGTCGCCAATCAGCAGACCAGCACACTACCCTCCACGCTGTGCTACGGCATTCTAGGCGTTACCCTGGGCAACCAATCGGTTATTGCAACGGGAGTGCCTGACCTTGACGAGATGTACCCCGGATGGCGGTATCAAAGCGATCTGCCGAACCAACCGGGGGGAGACACGCTCGCGGTTGTATCTGCCAGCGCATCCGACACGGGAGAACCTACTGCAACTGTTTACGGACTGGATAACACAGGCGCTTATGCCACCAAGACCGTAGAACTGACAGGAACTACTCCCGTGGCGGTGTCGCTTGCTGGTGGACTTACGTGGGGCGAGGTATCGTATGTCGTGCTGTCGGAGGCGTGTGTCGGGGCTGTCGCTCTGTCGCGTGATGCTGATGATGCCGTCATATGCTCGATTGCTATAGGCGACACCACGGCGGGAACGGCTCCAACTACGGCTACACCGCGATACTATGCGATCGAGGGTTCAAGCATCGTCTGGTATCCGATGCCCGATGCCGATGCCTCTGCATGGCTTCGGGGCGGGTGTACTCCTACCGACCTATCGGGAGACAGTGACGTTCCGCAGGTACTACCGGCACAGTTTCACTACGTGCTGGCTGACGGAATCGCGGCACTCGCGCAAGGTATCGACCTTTCAGACCAGAACCTTGCTACCAGAGGCAACAACTACGCGCAGATGTGGGCTTCGGGCGTGAATAGCCTGAAGGCATACATCAATTCGCAGCAGTTTGACAGGGAATACAGCATGGGCGTGGACAATTCACAATACTACGGGCTGTATAACCAGGGGAGGCGATAATGCCGCCTAAAGATCAGTATGTATTCTCGGATTTCAGCGGCGGCCTGAATCAACGGGCCGCCGATAAGCTGGCACCCAACGAAGCGGCGGTGCTGCAGAACCTCATCCCGATAGAGGGCAATCTAATCTCGTATCCGGGGAATGTCAGGACTTCAACAGGCGTTGGCAGTATCAACGGCAACAAAGAGGCATTCCAGCGATTGTATGCCGCATCCACGCAGTACAGCATTATAGCCGAAGACGGTGACGTTCATATCGACACTGGCGCGACAACCAATAGATGGAGACCGATCTACAGTCAAGCCGACCGGATCACCGCGCTTGTACCGCTCGGAGAAAAGCTGTACATATCCACCAATGGGGCTATTAACTACAGGTGGGACAAGTATTACTACATCACCGGGACGGCTGCATGTGCTGGCGGGACTGCTACGGTCACGGGTACGGGTACGGCATGG
>Ga0209318_1001225_pt1 | contig 17434 bp, 25 predicted proteins | sample RifGroE1_FD_183999 | JGI IMG/M metagenome (GOLD analysis project Ga0209318, IMG submission 183999) | Groundwater microbial communities from Rifle, Colorado, USA - Groundwater E1 (SPAdes) (version 2) | ecosystem: Environmental > Aquatic > Deep subsurface > Groundwater | place: Rifle, Colorado...
CTGTGGCTTCGACAAACATCTTGCGAATTTCTTTAAGATTCATTTTGATTCCTATGTTACAAAATGTAATATAGCAATGGAGGGGCCACTCAGACCCCTCCACATAAGTCCTACACTATCCCACTATCAGCCAGCAGACAGACTATTGTCGATGCCGATGCCATTCAGGTAGCCCCAACCATCCGGATGGTGATACTCCAATCCCCCTTCAGTCAGATATTCCTCCTTGATACCATCCCTGTTGGTCCACCCACCTTTCTCCATCGAAGTATCATTCTTGTACATCGTGTCGTCGATGAAGCGGAACTTGAGGTCCTTGGGCTCGAAGATTACCAGAGAATTTCTGGTGGTCGGCTCAAAGGAGAACAGCGGATGAGTCATCAGGTTGATCTCGCCGAAGGCAGTAACCCACCGAGTCACCTTGATACCATAATCAACGGTGGCCGAAGAATAATCGAAGTTACCGCCGGCCTTGATCAACTTGTTGATTCCCAGGATGGCGCCAGATCCAGCGAGGGCCAACTTCTCCCGTCCACCATACCTGAAGATCTGCTCCAACTGGATATCCAACCACTCTTCGCCCGAAGTCAACCAAGTGTCAGCGGTGAAGTCAGTATCAAGGGCATAGTTCTTGACCAGCCCTGCAGTAACTACTCCATTATATCCACCTTTGATGGCGGGAATCAGGCCCAGTGTAGTACGCTCAGGCTTGCCATTGTCACCAGTACGTTCCGAGGGAACTCCAAAGAGGAAGGCTTTCTCCATCTCAATAGAATGCATCTCAAGAGCCTCTCTCTTGGCTTCCTTGTACTGGTCGCCTGTACGGAGACGAGTCTTCATCGCAGTCCTGGTCATCTCAAGAGGTGTGCGGAAAATCTGAGTATAATTGTACCACTTAGTCGGATCATACGCGATGGCATCCGGCATAGCAGCGCCCTCAGAATTGATATTCCCCACGATCAGAGCGGTATCGCAATCACTCAGGTCACCGAGAGTGGAGTTGTCATCAGCTTCCAACAGGAGACATGAGACATAAGAAGATGCTCCATTAACAGTTACTGCTGTAGCCTTGACATTAACATCTACTGTAAGATCACTGGCGTCACGGAGGAGTACTTGGTGACCAGCACGGAAGTGAGAGATATCAGCTGCACTCATCTTGACATAGACCATAGTCCCAGCTACACCACCACTCACATAAGCCACACTCAGGCCCGTGTCAGTATAGACTCCAGTAACCGTCGCCCTCTGATTAGGGAGAGATTTGGTCCACCAGTTGAACTCCGGATCATCAGTCTTCTCACTAGTCATTTTGGAGAGGATTGCAGTCAAGGGGGCCATCCCATTCGGATAACGATAAAGGATTGTTTCCCTCCAATTCTTCGGACGCTGATCAGCTACCCAGTCACCAGTACCACGCATACCTAAAAATGCCATAATATTTACCTCACTAAAATTTGTTATAAGTTGGGTTAATCTACACTACCTGTCTAAGAAAGATTAGGTTGCCTGGGTCAGAGTAATAGCATCCTGAACATTACAGAAGCCAGTAGCATACCAGTTAGTTCCATCAGATACCAACTTCACACTATCACCAATAATAGCTTTGTTGGCCACAAAGGTAATGGTATCAGAAGCAGCCGCACAGCCTACCGAACCAGCTGCATCCTCAGCACTGGCAACCACCCCGTAGATCTTATTAGCACTACCTGCACTAGCAATAATGTATGCAGTAGTGGGGGCTACCTTGACAAAGAACTGATAATTCAATCCCGCAGCCGGCGCAGGAAGAGTTACAGTAAATCCACCTGCAGTACCCAGCGTGAAGATCTTCCCACTCTGAGCAGCTGTAAGAGTAGCAGTTGCAGTAAGGGCTACAATAGCGGAGGCATCATTCCCGTCTCCACTCACAGTTCCCTTAACAGTTACATTTCCAACCATCAAACCATCTATGAACTTACCTTCACCTGCCATAGTAATTCTCCTTTAAGTTAATCATCCAACAACTCATCAATTTCACTCTGCAGTGAGCTCTTACTCGGGGGCGTTCTCCTCGACGTCTGCGTACCACCAGGTAACACTGGAGGAGTTACCTTGGGTTTGACGGGAGGGATCGCCTGAATATTCAATGCTGCCTTAGAGACCTTTGCTGCCTCAGCAAGCACCTGACCAACCTGCCAGTCGGGGTGCTCAGCAGCTACGGTATTCGCTACGTTTGCTACATACTGTTTTACAGCACCAAGTTCAGGATAGGTATCATAGAACTGCTTCCTTACCTCGGCCAAACTTGTTTGTTGGGTCACCACCTGAGGAACAATTCCCTGGACATGCTTGGCAGTCGCTGCACTGGCTGCCTTAATCACACTGCCCAGGAAGGACATGAACTTATCCTTGTGCTCCATGATCTCATCGAAATCAGCCGCTTCCATTAACTCCTTGAGATCTATCTCAGGCTCCACAGCTACCTCAGTGGCAACTTTGGGGGCCGAGAGAGTATCAACCAACTGAGTTAGTGAAGAAACTTGCTCCCGAAGAGCAGTAACCTCATCCACAACAGGAGGAATAACCTCCTCTTCCACAACCTCAACTGTCTCCCCAACAGACTCAGTGCCCTCGGGCATGTCTCCTGTCTCGGGTGGTACTTCAGGTGTGGGCTCATCCACTACTTCTCCTATGTCTTCAACAACAGGAGTATCATCCAAAAAGTTTCCGATCTCATCTTCCAAACTGACAGGGGCCATCGCATCCTCAGCCTGGACATCTTCAATCTCCTCAGCCATTTACTTGTCCTCCGGCTCCTTAAGAGCCTCTTCTGAATTGTTTAATAGATCGGTGAAAATCCCTCCGATCAACCTCAATGCGCTAAGAGCGCCTTTAGTTTCCAGGTACTTATCCTTGGGGCAGACTTCATAGAAGTCCCTCATATCTTCAATGCGTACTTTGATCTCCTCCAAGAAGTCTCTATACAACTGACCTTCCATAAAACTCTCGATTTGATTAGGAAGGGTCTTGGGAGTGTAGTCTCTCTTCGGGGCAAGGATCTCTTCCAACAATGAGTTGCTCACATCGCACCTCCCACGGGAACTAAGTTCCCCTGCTGCACCTGATTGGCCACAGCCTCATTGGGCATCACCTTGGGCTGAATATCTCCACCTCTCCTCACGAAGTCATTCACATTCTTGGCCCCAAGGTTCCGGGCTATATGTGTGAAGATTCGGACTATGTCAAAGTTCTGGGCCAACTCAGGAGAGGATGCCAGTGTTTGAAACAACTGTAACCAACTGGAAGAGTAATTCCCCCCAGGTACAGAACCATCCCTAACCACCACATCATAATTTATGTCCAGAGTCTCTGGAGATACCTGAATCCTTCCCCGATTAATATCCTGCCCATATTCCTTAATCAAAACCTCTTGCCAATCTCCAGCCAACTTCACATATGCAGGGATGGTCATCATCTGCTTGTTGTGATGTCCAAAGAAGGATCCGATATCCTGCATCCCCTGCATCCCAACCACCTTGGCGATCCGTTCTAACCTATTGATCCCCCCACCCATAGTTCCTTGGAACTCTGTAGACGTCAGCCTCTCCGGACCTCCCTGCCTGAGGGAACCCTGCATAGATGCATCAGCACCTGATATCCTGTCCATCCACTGGACGATCCAAGTGGAGTCTGCCACGTTACCTCTAGTGACGTCACTGACATTGAGCTGGGCGGCCACGTCCTTAACTCCGCGGCCCCATGCCGGCCTACGTAAGCGTATAAGTTTTCCTTCTGAGGGATTTTTGAGATCATTTGAATTCACCTGGTACGGGTCATAGATAATCATATCATGTATGGCCTTTCTTACATTGGCCACATGACTGTTGAACATGAAGTCAAGGACTCCTTGCATTCCGTGGAGTATTTCAATCCTCGAGACTGGGGACATAGAGTAGCCATCATAGTCAGGAGCAATGACACTCACCGGGAACTTGTTATGGCTATTATTGGCTGGCTTAGCACAAATTACTATCTCATCCGATCCAAGTTCAAAGTACCATATCTCGGGGTATTCTCCATCACCAAGTCCCCAGTCTTTGGGAATGATCTTGATAAACATCTTGATTCGGTCTAAGTTATTGGTCACTCCATCTGCTGCATTCGTTCTGGAGTTCATCCCAGACTTAGCACCACGCCCAGAGTTATCTCCGACAAAGATACAAGACCTCTTCCCAGTGAGCTTCTTAAGATACTTCACATTAAACATCGTGGAGTCATTCTTCTCAGCAGTCAACAGATCCATATAATTCGAGGGTGCAACCCACCCGTTGAACTCACCCCTCTGAGGCTCATGTATCGGAACGTTGGGATCTGGAAGGTAAAGGTAAGGGTCAATATTCTCCAGAGCATTCCCCTCGAAGAAGGTCACGTCCTCAGTTACTGTCTCAGCCTTAGTACCAAATCCCATGAAGCCTGGCTTCTCCACAGTCCTCGTAGTAGTCCCAGTCTCCTTGACCCATGTAGGTGTAGTCACACCGAATCCATATGAGAAGGCATCTCTGGCCTGAGTGTGAAGATTCAATCCTACCTTATTCTTTGTACACTGAACAGCAATCAACTTCTCAAGAAGGATGGCTCCAATCACATCACTCGGTCCATTCCCTTCGTACCTGAAGATCGGATCCTGAAGGAACGCAGCCACATAATAAGAGAGGAGAGTCTCGAGGACTGTGTAAGAATAAGGAAATACAATACTAACTGGCTTCCTAGAATCTTCATCCTTGACCTTTCGCTCCTTGTCGTCTGGTGCTATGTAGGCAGTAAGTGTGAAGTCAATATTGTTCCAAGTGTTATGCCGTACAGACATTACATTGGCACTGGAGCGAGCCCTCTCAAGGACTCCGTCCCGAATCTTAGTATGGAGCTTGGACCCAGGTGACAAATCTAATCCATCTGGATAATCATAGTCAAACTTCTGTGCATATATCGATCCGTCTGAGGCCCTGGAATCTCCATGAATTATTGCTGGCATATTATTTCCTATGTTCCATTATGTAACGTAGCAATTCCTCTATAGGAGGAATCCCATCTCTGCAGGCCCCATCATCGGGTCATCACTCAACGTATCGAACTCATCCTCAGGCATCTCACCCTCTCCGTTTCCATCTATGGGATCAAAGTACACAGCATGCTTCTCCATAATGAAGGTGATATAGGCAGTAGCATCCATTACGTCCCAGAGTTTACTGCGAGGGAAGCCTAGGAGTTGACCTTCAAGCTTGGCACAATTCGCCTTGTTGTGATACATATATCCCAATCTATAGTTAGGGGCCAACGAGGCAACCCTATCTTCCTTCTTTCCTTTTGCAGGGAGTTCCATGAGGAGAGGATGAATCCCTCGAACCCTACACTCATTCTCCACTGGTTGAATGATGAACTGGTTGATACCAGTCACCTCATATCCAAGGATGAATGAGGAATACTGTCTAACTTGTAGGAACATCTGCTCATACAATTCATCAGGGTAGAACTTCCCAGAGACTGCATCCCTTACAAAGATCTTCTTACTAGTACGGTCTACAGCCAAGGTTACAATGGCTGAGTCTGCACTCTGCAACTTAACAGTTTTGGCAGGATCCACTATAGTTATATGCAGCATGTTGTACGTACGGATAGGGTCCCCGACTGGACGTCCGAATCTATCTATTGGCTGAAGGTGATCCCCGTTATCTTCAAAGTACTTGAAATATTCTTGCTTGAAGACAGCGTCTTCTTTGGCAATAGGAACATTCATTCTCTCCATGTAGAATGCGTCAAGGGTCCCCAGTCTCCTATGCTCCTCAACCTCCAACATGATTTCAGCATCTGTCATGTAGTTAGTATCGTAGGACTTGTAGTTGTCATCGCATATGGAAAGCTGGACACTGGCCCACTCAGGTGATTCGATCAGGTCCACTAGGAGTGAATCCTCATGCTTAATAGTATCAATGTAGATGAAGATACACCCTGCTGAGTACCGATCCTCAGTCTTCATGAGATCGGACCAGAACCACTCCTTCAGCTTCTTCCTGTTCTCTTCACTCTTAATCTCATTCTTATCTTCGAGATCGTCAATAATGACTAACTCCGGACGATGATTGTTCCAATTCAGACCTCGGACTTGCTGGCCAGCACCACGAGGGAGAATGAAAGTTTCCCCGAAAGCAGTCCAACAACTCTTGGAAAAGGACTCGTCAATGGAATCTCCTCCACTTATTGCATTCTTAATGTTTCCAAAGAGTTTCCTAACTTGCTGATTAGCAATTAGATCTCTCTTCAAGTTCTCAGTCTGCATCTCAGCCGAAGTGGCAGAGTTGCTAAGGTATACTATGAATCGTTGCAGACGGAACAAGATACTTCGCATTACAATAGCTCGTGCAATACTCGTCTTTCCAATACCACGAGGAGCTGCAATAGCTATCTTCCTTGCCCCGGAGTTGATTAGATCAAAGATCTGCTGATGCAATGTAGAGAAGGTGGCATAGAATATATCCGGGAAGATGATCCCACAAGTATTTTTAATATCAAGAATGCATGATGCGAGAATGGCATCCAACTCTTCCTGATTCATCGCGTCTAGGTTCATCTAATTCCTTTGTGCTATGTTACAAAATGTAATATAGGAATCTGTGTTACTGAATATTGAATCTTATAAGGTTCCCAGAATCTCCGCGGAATCTCTTCTTTCTAGTTACAAACTGATACGGAATTGAATGAGGACTCTCTGTCCCATCTACAAATGTTGCCGTAAGAGTGTAAGATATTATTGATGCAGGAAGGGTGACATAACAGTCCATCTCCCTCTTCTGTGGATCAATCGTCTGACAGACACTTACTCCCTCCTGGTACAGTTTGAATCCACTTCCTGCAACTCCATCTGAGATAAGAGTAAATTCCCACTCGACATGAATACTAGCCCCAAGCACTGGATGGGCCAGAATCAGAAGGAGTGCCCATATAAGGAGTCCCACTACTCTCTTCATAATCTACTCTCATTATATATAGCTTGAAGCTCCGCAGACCTATGGCAGCAGCCACTGGTATCCAAGATATTAAACTCTCCCTCATCACCATCTTGAAACATGGATATAGCTGGTAATATGTCACGGATTCCATTAGCAAGGATATTCTTAGCAATCCCAAACACCCAACTTTGAAGATGATCGAGGGATTCTATCATGCCCCGCCTTAGGTTAACAAACACTGCTACCATTACCTCTTGAGAGAGATCCTCAGTATCTATATAGTAAGGTACGGAAAAACTATCTAAGCGATCCCTCAGGAATCTTCTAACAGAAGTTTGTTGCCCCTTGATCCATCCATTAAGAGAATTAGTGTCTCCATGCCAGAACTGGAGAAAGTCTTCAGCAATTGGATTAGTACTTAAGAGTGCCATCTCAATAGCCTTCTTCACCAAATACTCCCTACCATACCACATCAAATTCTCTAGCTTACAATTCTCTCTATCACCATCAAGGAAGATTGACCTAACATCATTGTCAGAATTAGAACGGAAAGCCCTGAGGACTTCCATATGCACTTGGATGTAACAATCCCGATTACAAGCAACTAGGGAGGCATCCCTCCCACTACTTAGGGAAGCCATCTTCGTCTTAACCAACTTCTCTTTCTTCCTACGAGTAGACTTTACTCTGCCCATAGTGGATATATGAAGTCCCTCACATCCAGCCTTCTGAATGGGTCTCCAAATCTCTCCTGGAAAATCAGGGATCATATTAGATCTCCAATCCTTCAAGCACCACAGTGCAGTCGATTGCAGCACCAGGGCTTCCAGTCAAATCTATCCTTACATAAGACCCGGCAGCTGTGTTAGCCCAGGAGGAAATGTCCACTGCGCTGGCTACACTAACTCCGGACAAACTCAAGGTTCCCACCTCAGAGTAGGTTCCATTTATGGAAGGGGAGGTCTTAACCGAGATCCCCAGTGTATCTGATGCATTACATCCTATGTCGGCGGTAGTATAGTCTATCTCCACTGGGGTCTTAGTCTTAGCTCCGGCCGTAGCCACTAGAGTGGAGGTGGATAGGAATCTCTGTTGGAAAGTCTTCTTGCGACCAGCCGCACCAAGAGTAGCCCTCACTGCAGGAGCATCAGCATCATCGAGGAATGTCAAACCAAAGGTGGAAATGTTAACACTAGTGGCCTCGTCCTCAAGAGTGAGAAGTGTTTGGATTGCTGTAATGAAATTAGTCCCGGAGTAAGTGGCCCCTGTGAAGGAAGGATTATAACTTGCTCCCCATCCACTACCAGTGCTAACAGCAATTCCAGCCCCTGGATAGATCATATATCCAGCGATGAATGTAGAGTATGGGACATTCTTAGTTCTCCAACTATCCTGAGAATCCACAATGAGGACCTTGTCCCCAGCTACAGGGGCTGCCTTAGCAGGGTAGGAATATTGAGGGGCACTCCAGCCAACTGCTGGCAACAGGCAAATGATGAGAACCATTAGGAATCTAAACATATCTAACTCCAATCTTCTATGTTACAAAATGTAATGTAGGAATCCCACTAGACGGGACAAATATCCACGAAGGAAATGGTCAGCTTATTCCAGGGAATCCCAAGGGGCCAAGTTGCTGAGTACAGCATAAGAGTGAATGTATACGTGCCGGGCTCTATGTCTAGGGCCCCCAACTCCAATCTTAAGATCCCATTCCCTGCAGTCCAATCAAACATCCCTGACTCCTCCGGAGTCGATGAGGAGATGATTAGACTACAACCTTCTTTAATTAAATCTATTCTGGTGATAGTGGTGAGGTCTATGGCCCCATCTGGATCCTTGATCTGGATGTCCTTGGGATCATTGCGATTCAAGTATATAGTTATAGCTGTCATACTAGCTCCAAAATCCTAATAGGGGTTACATCCTTAACCTTTCGTCCAGAGTCAATCACCTTGATATTCCGTCTAGGAGTTACATCCTTAAGATGGTACCGATTGCCCCTAGATATATCTGAGGACCTATTGATATACATTAGAGATCCACTCACTACATAAGTTCCACCTAGAGCATTCAACTCATAGGGCCACACTACACTCAGATCAGCACCACTAGTAACATAGGAGCCTGGTGCTGCAAAGAGATCCCACACACTAGTAAGGGTTAGATCAGCAGTAGACCCTACCACTTCCACATAAGCTCCGAAAGCTTCCATGAAAGCAGTACCACTTGCTGATACAGCAGTACCAGTTACTATTAGGGCTCCAGACTCTGCTTGGAGGATTCCTGCCTTGGTGAGGATGGCATTTATCCCTGAGGTATTATGAGACTCAGTCTCGAACTCAACTATACGCTCTGCTACTAATGAAGCAGAGGCTCCTTCAACACTCAACCCTTCTGGATTTGCATACAGTAAGAGAGGAGTCACTCCCACCGCCAAAAGCTCAGCAGAACTTCCAAGAGTACTAAATTCTGCAACAGAGGTGCTAGGGACATACTTCCTAACTACTGTAACTGGAGAACCTGTAATACTTTTGACTCCTGGAGATGCCACAAGAGAATAGGCCACCCCAGGTCTAAATAGCTGTGCTGAAGATCCCGTGACTAAGAAAGCCCTCAGGGCTGCATTAAGTACATAGTCACCAAGAGAAGTGATGGCACCTTCTTCGGAATCTGTGACTATGTCACTTAGTATATCAGTAATATCAGACATGATTTAGGCCACAGTCATAATAGTGCCAGGAGATGCATTGTTGAACTTCACCGTAAAAGTCTCAGTGTCATTCAGAGTGATCGAGGAGCCGTAGTCCCACCAAGCAATGAGGGCATCAGCCGGAGAGGTAGCACTATCGTTGTAAAGCACTGCATAACGGAAGGGGCCAATTCCACCAGGAGTTGCCGTGAATACTACCTGTGTTCCAGAAATAGTCATAGTACCACTGGCTTCGGCAGTAGTGATCGTGGTAGCAGAGCCTCCAGTAGTGTACCCATTAGCTGCAGCTGGTGCAGCATGGTTGGTAACCGGATCGAAGGAAGTTTGAGTATTGACTGGAAGAGTGTTAGTCAAGGCCACCTTGAAAGTATGTGCTGAGAAGTCATGCTTACCCTTGGCCAACTGCTCTACGAAGTCCTGGAATTTATTGTAAGTTGCCATATCTCACCTAAGTTGAATTTTGCTATGTTACAAAATGTAATGAAGGAATACATTCTTTCTATCACATCGGCCCAGTAATCGCCCACAGCACCGCCGCCAGTTCGACAGCGAGGATGACGAGCAGGGTGTTGATTATGCTGTTCACGCCCCCACCACCTTGTCAGCCCTCAAAATCCCCGCAGCATCCCTCGCCGCGCTATAGACCAGTGTCCCATTAGGCCCAGTCCGCACAAACTCATCAGGCACAAACGTCTCCAGATCAACCTCAGCCTCGCCAGTAAACGCGTCAAGTTTTTGAAACTCCGCGCCGAGGGGGGCCTGGATGGTGATGGCTGGGTAGACGGTGCCTGCTGTGACTGTAGCGTCTATGCCGAGGGGGCCGGGGTATTGCAGCGAGTTACCAAGCACATCAAGTCCAGAGGTATTGGCAACTGCGCTTGCGTTGCCGTACATATGCACATCATCACCAGCGATGACCATCATATATCCCGCCGCTGCCGTGTTGCTGGCTGGGATTGTCCAGTAGTTGGCCCTGCTGTCAACGTTGGACATATAAGCATATGCGTGAGTATGGCCCTGCAGGACCGCAAGCACCGGGCATCCGGCATCTATTGCAGCGTTGATAACAGTCCGGCAATCATCGGCGTTATAGCAAAAACCTGAATAGCCCTCAAAACCCCAAGAGGTGGAGGCGGCAGTTGAGGCAAAATCCTGAATAACATCAACAGTCACGTGTGTGGTATCAGTGAATCCAGTGATTATTGACTGCCCCCACGCTGTTCCCTGTTTTATAAACAAGTATCGCCCAACATCGGCGAGAGCAAACACTGGAGTGTCTGCTGTAACGACCACGCCTGTGCCTGTAGTCGCTGATGGTGTTACCACTCCTGGAGAGGCTGGTGGTGTAGTGAAATTTATCGGCGTGCCGGGGTAATTCTGATCAATCCGCGCATGAGTGCAAACGATGATTTTTTTGCTGTCTATTTTGGCTTGTGCAAGTGCGGATTCCAGCCATGTCAGAGTTGCAGCGCGGGCTGAAAAATAAGGCTCATCAGAATTGAAAAACCCGATTATCCTATAGTTCGCGCCAACATCGAGAGTAAAATTTTCCCTAGCATACTGCGAGTTTTCCCAGAGCGCAAAGGTTCGAGGGTCTTCGTGATTGCCAGTAACAAATGCTATTGCCGATGTGTTTAGCGATTCTAGCAGGCTTTCGACGTGATCCACATCGACAATCATCTCGGCATTCCCAGGCCAATCATCTCCATGCCACATATCCCCAAGACCCAGGACAGCCGATACTGATAGTGCATTCCATTGGCTAATCAGTGTACTGAGATTCGTATCATGCCCGCTCCCCCCATTGCCATCAGCAGAGTAATGGAAATCTGAGAATAGCCCGAGCCTGATATCTCCTGTGGATATGACGGCAGCAGCAGGTTGCCTGCCAGAGATCTTGGTTCCCGTTGTCTCGACATATCCCCTGGCTGCATCTCGTGTCACCTGGATGTCCTTGAAAACACACGCCGCCAACGTACCGCCTGACCTGAGTGCAGGGGCAAATCCAATCCCAGAGGTCATTGTTTGCTGATATTCGTAGGTTTGCCACTGGTCGGTGAGGTTCGGGTAGACCAATGACGGTGAGGCGTTGCCGTTGTAATTGCCTATTTTTATCGTCCCGGACTGCCCCGCCAGTGCCCTCAATTTAATCCTGACTGTAATTACCTCACCAGATGCCAGTACAGCATTTGGAGGAGATATTGCGAAATTATCTACAACCGCCACCTGATACCCGTCGGCCACAGCAGTGAGATTTGCTCCTACTCCGATATTCCATCCAGTTGTGGGTGATGGATTCGACCGAGGACAAAGATTCTCCCTGTCACTGTACCCCGTCTCATTCGCCCAATTCGTCCCGCTCCCGTCCACCCGCTCAGTAATCGTCGTACCCACCAACCCTGTCAGGTGATGACCATTACCGCTCGCGTCAAGCTCGGTCGCCTGGCCGACATTGATGCCCGGCCAGTACGCCCAGACCTCGCCATCCCGATGCACCCAGATGTCCCAACAATTAGGATCAGCGGGGAATGACAGGGTGCCGTTGACGGTGCAACTGGGACCAGTCGGCCCGGAGAATGTGATTACATCGGTGGTGAGCAGGCCGGTTACTGGGTAATCGCCTGCTGCGCCTGAGAAGCCGCTGCTCTTGACTTGCTGGGTGGTGTGGTTAGCCTCTGGCTTAAACGCAATAAGCTTACCATCACTGACAGTAGTCTTATACCATGCCAAGAGATTAGTTAGGTCAGGTTGTGGAGTAAGGGTGCCCACTCTGTTGCCACGAGCAACTGGCTTACCAATACTCTTGGAGATTGCTTTAGAAATGGCTAACATCATCCCACCCTATTAGAGTGCTTCATAAGTAACATAGATAGGACTAGCAGAGGTCCCTACAATCTTGTAAGTGCCGGGAGTCAACAGGATGAAGGAGGAGTTGATGTTCCCAATCCTTGGGGTCCCATCCACTACATGAGGATAATACTCAGTGTCTGGACCCTGTTTGAGAAGTCTCAGAATATCCTCATGGGTAACACTGTAGAGATTGATGACAGTATTGGCTGTCATAACCACGGGATCAGAATCTACTGCCCCTGCAACTCCATCAACCCAAGTAGTTTCGGCCATACCCTTACCTCACTCTAAATTTGATTTGCTATATTACAAATTGTAACGTAGCAATATTGTTTATCTAATACCTCGGTACTCCAAGGAGTAATGATTGCCGTCGTGGAATCTTCCTCCCCAACTACCTCCAATAGACTCCCAGTACTCACCCACCTTACGATGATCTTCTGTAGACCTAAGGTACTCATCACCCTTGAAGAGGTTAATATCTAGAGCCAATCTCAGCTTATGGAGAGAGTTTGGCATCCCGTAAGGAGTGTCTGCACTTCTGTAGGCATCACCTAAGGTGAATTCATATCCACTGTTGTGGATGAAGATGAAGAGTTGGGCCAAGAGGTGAGTGAACTCCTGTTGGCGCTTGAGTAATGGTGACATCCCTCATCCTCCTGCCACTACTTTCTTAATTGCATCAGTGAACTTTGCCCAATATCCATAAATAGTGGTACCAGCCACACCTGTTAGAATGAGGACTAGAACGAACCTTCTAACCACCGTCCTATTATCATCCATCATAATGGTGAATCTCTTATGTGCATCCACCATAGCTTTGAGGTCACCTGGTTGGATGGCAGCAAAGCGGCAATTCATGTCAGTGTGCTGCTGCTTGTAGACTACCGCTTCAACGATAGCAGTGATTGCCTCAAGATCCTCATTAGTCAAGTTAAATCTCCGTCTAGATCCTGCCCGATCACTGAAACCGTGTCCAGCATACACCTCTAATTCTTCGGTCATTAGATTGTCCTTTCATCTTCACGGTAGAGGGTATCTTCACTGTCAGGTAATCGAGTATCGAGGATCTTTGCCCAATGCTTATTTCGTGCTGTAGCCAACTTCTTCAGACGGTCCTTTACAACGGAGTTCTGTAGTGGGTCAACATCTTCCTTGCGGGATTTAGAGAACCAAGAGAAGAATAGAACTCCCATGGTGCTGACTGCAGTGAAGTATAGACCGCTGACAGTGGTCATAACTTTGATCTTAGGCCATAGGTCCAAATCTGATGCCAAGATGAGAGCTACACAATTCAAGAAGAATCTCCCATTAGCTCCCATAAACGCTGACAGGTTCTTCTCTGAACAGGCCCACTCCACATCGTGACACAATCCAGCCGGGTTAAGGTATGCTTTACCTATCTTGTCTGGAACTATTGCGTTGCCCCAACCAGATCCAGCGCCACAGAAGGTAGGCCATGCCTCGGGGGGCAAGTCATGAGGCCAAAGTGGGACTAGGAATTCGGGGACCATAAGGTCGGCACCCCAATGAGAGAGTTTGACAAAGTTCATTTCGTACACACTTTAACACCCGTAGGGAGTTTCTTGAAGTGTTCACAACCTTCTCCGGAGCGGCCATTAGAGTCAAAGGAGAAGCAAGGAGTTTCCATGTTGCAGTACCTATCTTTAACCCCATGGAGACCATTCTCATCCCTGTCACTCATATGCAGACTGTCCTCAGCTATGACTCTCATGATCTAATCCTCACAGTCGTCATTATCAGAGGGCCAGCCACAGATGGGGCAGAACCCTCCAATGTAATGGAAGCCACACATTTCGCACTCAACTACCATCTCCGACCTAATTATTATAATAGACAGTGACAGAGGTACTGGAATCTTTCCAGGGAGCGTGGAGGTACACTCCGCCATGAGATGTTCCAGTATCACTGTCACCTTCACCATTAGGTCCTATGCCGGGCTTATAGACGAAGCCATCTTTATTCTTATCTGATGGTATATCACAGGTAGCTGGATTATCCCCTCGGCAGTTCTTAGAAGTGTTGGGCACAGTATATTCCCTTCCAGAGGAGAACACAAACTTAATGGGTCCAGGTCCGAAGGAAGTTCCCTTCTTGTTAATGCGCCAAGCCTGCCTACCATTTCGTACTCCGTACGAATTATAGGACTCCTTGGAATTATACTCTAGGGATTCACTCACGCCTGGAGTGGGAACACTAACCTCACCATCCTCAATCACAGGATCCTCGCTAGGAGGAGTAGTGGGAGGTTTCACTTCAGGGGCGGTTGGAAGATTCACTGGGGCCGCGGGCGCGGTGGGAACTGAGGATACTACTGAGTTGTCGGTAGAAGATGTGGCTACTGGAAGATACTTGGCCACAGAGTCCTTGATTCCCTCCAGTGCGGCCATCGCCCCCTGGGTAGCTGCGCTACCACTTGCATCCTGAGTTGGTGATGCTGAATTGGTGAGACCGGCAGCATCTGTCTTCATGGTCCCCGTCCCCGAGCCATCTACCTTCTGCTGGAAAGCAATATCAGTAAAATTGATACTGGAGGAACATCCACTAACAGTTCCCATGATAAGGGAAAGTGTAAGAACGGCTGCAAAGTAAAGATTCATCTTGATTCCTCCAAAGATAGTGTGGACCCTAAAGGAAGCGGCCCTTGCCCATGCGGGGGGGGGGGGGGGCGGTGGGGCCCACTGACATCACTGTATGTGATGGGCTATTCGTTGAGACCCGCTAGTTCTTGGGCCCTCTGCTTAATCCTGTCAAGGTCTTCCATCGAAAGATGGGCATGAATACCACGGGTGTCAACCCGCTGAATGGCCTTACCCATTTCCCTATCCAGGAGACCATTAGCCTCCTTCAAGATTACAGATGCAGAGGCCTCCTTGCCCAGCACGGAGCCTGCCTCCAAGACCTCTTTGATCCTCTGTATGGCAAGAGGAGCTAGGTCTGCAATCTCCCGAGCCAAGTCCACTGTGCCGGCATCCCGTGCAGCACGCATTATGGACAACTTATCCTTAACCACTGGAGAGTTCTTCACATGAGATACAGTTGCAGGGGAACAGCCCATCGCCTCAGCGATATCTTTAGATGACTGTCCTAGGACCAGTCTTCTAGCAATCTCATGATGACTATCCCACATCTCAGAAATCTGCCATCCCTGCTTCTTTCTGCCCTCAGACTTTGCAGTACGTCTATCAGGACGGGTTGGATCAGAATAGCGGGCTTTAGGATAGGAGTATGTCTTAAGCTCTCCTGAAGTGGTAGTATAATCGTAGGATATGGTATCTAACATAGTGGGCCTCTGATTTAGGTAAAATTCCTGCCTATATGGGAATTGTACCAGGCTGTCCTGGTATTGTCAATGAAGTAAATGGTATATTAGAGAGGACTAGATCACCAATCCTGAGACCTCCGGTCTTCACATAATCATCCTCATGGTTGGAATCCTGATGGGAGTGGCCTCTGTCTGCTCGCTGTCGCTCGTTCCGCACCTGGCCCACTGGCCAGCGTTTGCTCGCACACTCGTTCCGATCCATAGGTGGAACACCTCAGTGTTCGGGTCCATGACCAGGGATGGTTGCTATGTTCCATATTGTAACATAGAAGATTCCATTCCCTATATTACATTTTGTAACGTAGAAGATTCATTTACACCAAATGGTGCCTAATCGAATTCTTGCACACAATGTAAACAAGGGGTTCTAATGCGTCGCCCACTAGCTTTCCCCCATCGCACCCCTTCGCATCGCCATGGGTGATACATGGAGTTGACACCTGGGTGGCAATGGTGTATAATGGAATCATGTGAGGCGAATTACATCAAACAACAACTGGAGGATATTATGAAGAAGGTGTATACTGAAGCATATATGTCGAAGAGGTTACAGCATTTCTTCAAATGCAACAATGGTGACCTGCATCAATGGGCACTGCAACGATGGGTATATGCCAATGCCCTTATGAGAGTGAAAAGGTTTTCCGGTGAAGTATGGTTCAAAGATGACAAGTATTATGTAGCATAGGCCATAAGGCCACAACCCACAACTAATGGAGAACATCATGGAAATGAAATTCAAGATCGCAATGAACAACGAGGAGAAGTTGGCTGGTAATGTATTCGACGTCGTGGTGAATGTGGAGAAATGCGATGACGCCACAATGCTGAAGTATGCCCTCAAGGCATACACAGTGGAGATTCAATCGCAGATCCGAAACAACTGGGATCAATTCATGAAAGGGGATTATCCCCGGGAATTGACCATAGGTCAGGCCATGTTCACGAAGCGAGTGGCCAAGGTCATGACCATCGAAGAGCAGAAGAAAGCCGTTGCAGCAGATATGGCAAAGATGAGTGAGACTGAGCGTCTCGACGCTCTGGTCATGGGAGGGTTTATCACTCAGGAAATGTATGATAGCCTCATCGAGGCAGCAGTGGCTAAAGAAGAGGCCGAACAAGGTTAATATCGGTCAAGCAAATGATGGGAGTGGCCTCGAAAGGGGCCATTCCTACATTACATTATGGAACATAGGAGAACCATTATGAAACATTGGATCGTGTACAGAATTATGGAAAGGCAGGCATCTATCGAGGCCGGACATTATTATGAATTCTCCAAAAGGTTTCAATTCCTTTATTGGGAGTATATGGAGTATTAGCAAAGGTCACGCAGTGACCGATTGTCATGCATGTCATATTGTCATGCAATGCATGGAGTTAATGCAGGTAATGCATCTAACGGATCGGCCCTGTGTGCGCGATTGTCATGGGGTTTTATGGGGGTTAATATGATTTGTCATGCTTTTAAAAAATCTATATATAACTAAGATAGAATATATAATACTAATATTACATATATACATTAATTACTACTTA
>Ga0209318_1001227_pt1 | contig 17431 bp, 17 predicted proteins | sample RifGroE1_FD_183999 | JGI IMG/M metagenome (GOLD analysis project Ga0209318, IMG submission 183999) | Groundwater microbial communities from Rifle, Colorado, USA - Groundwater E1 (SPAdes) (version 2) | ecosystem: Environmental > Aquatic > Deep subsurface > Groundwater | place: Rifle, Colorado...
ATAAAACAACACAGAGAGTAAGTTTTTATTCTATCCCCTCATGGGTATTTGATCAACTTAACAATATTGAATCCCAAGGAGTTAAATGGAAACAAAATGGATATACAGTAAAAGGTACTTCATATGAAATGTTTTATAGAACAGAAGGATTAGAGGTTGCACAAAATATTTATCCTCAATATAAAAAGGTTGCATCTAAAGATATTAATTATGAAACGGGAGAAATAATAGAATCAGTTAAAGATAGAACAACAACTAAAAAAAGCGACGAAAGAGTTGAAAATATTGTTTCTGTTGTTGAGAAGTTGGTAAGTGAAAAGAATTACACTACTGAGAAAGAAATTGTATTATATTTGTCTAAAGAATATAAATGGGAAGTCACCGAAATTCAACTTCGTAAGATGAGAGGAGAATTAGAGAAAATAGGATACATAAGAGTTAGGGCAAATAAGGAATTAAAAGAAAAGTATTCTGTTCAGAGCAATGGGTATCCTATGATTATTTGTAAGAGTAGTGAAAGTGATTTAGTAGTAAAATAAATATATAGGTGGTATTAATAAATATTGTCAAAATCAAAAGATGAACTTTATATTATTGGTGTCGATTTTAAAAACAATAGAGATAAATATAAGAAAATACTTAATAGTAAAAATCCTTCATGGAATGATTTAAATGAGTATCAAGAATTTCCGTTTAAATCAGGAGAACATTATAGGCAGTTTATCAAGAAAAGACAGGATCGCGATGGTACATTAAAGAAGTTGAGTATTGTTGGAAATAATATTAAGGATGAGATTGTTAGTAAGAAACTATCAGACTTAGATTTAAAAGAAATAAATCTCAAAAAGGAAAGAGTAAAACTTCAAGATTTAAGAACTTCCATTAATAAAGACATAAGGTATTTAGCAAGAAAAGAATCTTTAAATGACTTGATTAAGGAGTCAATTAAAGATTTAAAACCATTAGAATTTAATAAACCAGAACATACATATGGTGAAGAAAATGAGATGGTAATTCAGATCAGCGATGCCCATTTTGGCTTAACCGTAGATAATGAATTTGAGAAATACAATGAGGATATTTTTCTTAAAAGATTAGCAAACTATACTTTGCAAATATTGGACATTAAGAAGAAAGAAAAGATTAATAAGTGTCATTTATGCTTCTCAGGCGATGCCCTATCAGGAATTATTCATGAAACCATAGTAAGGAATAATCAATATGGAATTGTTGAACAAACTAAAAGATTTTCAGAATATATGTCTAAATTTATTGAGAAGTTAAGTAATCATTTTGAAGAAATTATTGTACATTTTGTTACAGGTAATCATAGTAGGAATAATGAATTCAAAGATAAAGCAGAAAATAAGGATAGATATGAGAACTTTGTATTAGAATTTATGGAATTAAGAACTTCTAATTTGAAAAATGTAAGGTTTGAGAAATCTATATTGGATAATACAATTGCTGAATTTTATGTTAAAGGTTTTTATTGTTGCTTGAGTCATGGTGATAATGATGTGCCAAAGAATGCTCCTAGTAGATTTTTATCATTATTAGATAAGAAACCTGCATTTATCTTCTTAGGTCACAGACACAGATTTGAGGTAATTACTGTAGATAAATGTAAAGTAATTACGGGTGGAGTTTTTGTTAATTTCGATGAGTACAGCACAAATCATCGTTATGTTGGTGAGGCAAGTCAGACGGTAACTATTGTTGGTGAGCAAGGATTTATTTGTGCTTATGATTGTTTGATTTAAATAAAATAATTGAAAGAATATGAGGAATGTATTATGGCTGAACTAAATACTCTGAATGTTGATGAACTAGTTGCTCAGATGCAAGAAACTTCAAATCCTGTATTACACGCATATTTTAAAGGATTGAAAAATAGAACCATTATTATAAATGAAGCAATTACAGAATCAATAATTGAATGTGCTGTATTGCCTTTATTAGAAATGGATAATGATGGAAGTGGAGAAGAAATAAAGATTTATCTTTCAAGTGGAGGGGGTTCTACTTATAATGGACTGACACTTTGTAGTATTATAGACAAATTAAAAACAAAAACGGAAATAGTAACATTTTCATATGCTATGAGCATGGGTGCATTAATACTTATGGCAGGATATGATAATCCTAATGTAATTAAAAAATGCTATCCTTTTACTGTTGGTTTAATCCACGGAGGAAGTCAATTGTTTGAAGGAACACTATCGCAAGCTCGTGATTTTTGGTCGTTCAATGAGAAATATGAAGAAAAGATTAAGGAATATGTTTTAACTCATAGTAAAATTACTGATACTGAATATGAGAAGATGTCTCGAAATGAATGGTACATGACCGCAGAAGATATGTTGAAGTATGGTTTGGTTTCAGAGATTATTTAGGTTAAATATAACATAATCTAATTACAAAATAAAAATAAAATATAAAGGCAGGAAACAATAATGAGAATTTTTAACAATGAATCAATGTGGGATGCTGAGAATCAGAAGTGGTACGATACATACAGTATTAATGGAAAAATTGTTGATGAAGAAATATATCATGAACAATTAGAAGTTGAGATGTTAGTCGCAGATGATGAAATGGAATTAGAAGATGAATCATATCTCTGTAAATGCTGTTCTTGTGATAATGATGATTGTGATGAATCTGAAGATTATATTGATAATGACTTAGTAATCCAATGTGATTGTCCAGATTGTGTTGAACAACGCAGGTTAGATCAATGTAATTGTAAAGAATGTGATTGCAAAGATGGATCGGCATGTGATGGTTGCTGTCGTGAAGTTGAAGATAATGAATGTGATTGCTTAGAATGTCGCGAAGAGAAATTTATTACTATGGCACATGATTTTATTATGAATTCTGGAGGTTGCCCTGACTGCATTTTAGAATGTCTTATAGATTTTTCTGATGATATGAAGAATATCGGTTGGGAGAGTCATAAGGACTATATTGCTGAGTGTAATGAGGATAGTTAGAACAAATAAATTAAAATCTAAGTTTTAAATTAGATTTGGTAAGTTAAATTAATATTTTTACAGTAGATAAATCTCATCAAGAAATTGGTGGGATTTCTTGTATTGTAAAGGTACAATACAAATAAAAATTACTGACTTTAATATTTAGAGTTTAGTCAGTGCTCTAGAAAGGATGATAAAAATGTATCAAGAGAAAATGGTGGTCTGTCTCAAAAATAATGGCAAAATCCTTAGAGAAAAAGAGGGAGTAATTCAAATTCCATTTGGTTCACAGTATTCTATCTACATCAAGAATCTTGAATCAAAAAAAGCAAAAGTTAAGATTGAAATTGATGGAGTAGACGTACTTAATGGTCAGTCATTATTAATTAATCCAAATAATACAACTGAATTAGAAGGATTTTTGAATGATTACATTGCGAAAAATAAGTTCAAATTTATTCCTAAGACAAAAGAAATTTCAGAGTTTCGTGGAGATAAAATAGATGATGGATTGATTAGAATTGAGTTTTGGTATGAGAAATTAAAACCAATCACTCAACAGATTAATCAAGTATTTAATCCTATTAGTCCTTGGATTACATATAAACAACCTATTTATGATTATAATCCTACTTGGATAACTACTACATCTAGTATAAATCCAAAGTCTGTACAAATGGATTGTTTGAGGTCATTTGATAATAATATTTGTCAAACAAGTTTTTCTACACAAAATCTTTCTGCTCAAAATTGTTCCTTAAATGATTCTGTGAGTCTTAAAAGTTTTGATGAAGGAATTACTGTAAAAGGCGCAGAAATTTCGCAAGAATTTAAATATGGCAACATTGGTGTATTAGAAGAAAACTCAAATGTGATTATTTTGAGGTTAGTTGGATTTAATGATATCGGAGATAAAGTTGAGAAAGTTGTTACTGTAAGAGATAAGTTACAATGTAGGATTTGTGGGAAAATTAGTGGATCTGTTAGTAAGTTTTGTGATAGATGTGGGGGTTATTTGGAGTAGATTGGATTTTATTAAATAATAAAATAAAGTTTCCTAAGTTATAAGACGCTTGAGCAATCAGGCGTTTTGTGTGTGGATGGGAATTGTGTTTAGATTATAAAGTTTTGTGAGTAAGTCGATAATCCAAGCAGAAATGTTTGGATTATTTGTTATTCACTGAAATATTGTGGATCAAAGTTGAGAGGTAATTTGGGAGTAGCTATCCCATCTCTACACGCCTCTCTTCTTTCTATTTTTAAGTGTAGAGAACAATAAATGTGTAGAAAGAAGGAATTGGGAGATGTTGTTAACAAAAGAGGTAGAGGTAAATTTAAACCATAGTAATTTTAGTCATTTTGAAGTATTGGGATACAAAATTCCAAGAATTATTAACAAGAATGGTAAATCAATCGTATCAAGTAAATCTACTATTATAGTAAAAGTTTCAGATTTACAACCTACATCAAGAGCAATTGTTCAAGTACAATGTGATTATGATGGTAAGATATTTCCAAAAGATTATTGCAGTTTTAAGCATCAAAGAAGAAATATTGAAAAAGATTGTTGTAATAACGTTGACTGTATGAAGAAAAAACGTGCAGAAAGTAATTTAAAAATTCATGGAGTAGAAAATTGCTTAGATATTAACGGAGTAAGAGATAAGATAAAAAATACTAATATTGAAAAGTATGGAAATGAATATGCAATTGGTAGTAAAGAAATTAGAGTAAAAATTGAACAAACTTTTAATGATAGATATGGAGTATCCAATCCATTCCAAATAGAAGAAGTAAATAATAAATGTAGAGAAACTTGTAAAGAAAAATATGGGGTAGAATGGTACACTCAAACAGAGGAATATAAAGAACGACATAAAGAAACAAGTATGGAAAAATACGGCTATGAAAACGTAAGTCAGGTTCCAGAGTTTATTGATAAAATTAAGACAACCCAATTTGATAAATACGGAATGTTTTACACTCAAACAGATAAAGCAAAAGAACAATATAAAAATACTTGTCAAGAAAAATATGGTTGTGACAACACTTTTCAAGTACAAGAATTCATAGATAAGTCTATTGCTACAACATTTGAACGATATGGTGTAACTCATTTAATGAAGTTAGAAAAGGTTAGACAAGAAAGATTTATAAAAATGGCAGAAACAAAATATAGGAATGGGACAATGCAATCTAGTAGACAACAAGAATATATACATAAAATAGTAGGTGGTTTATTGAATTATCCGCTAGATAGATCATGTTTAGATATAGCCTTTGTAGAAGATATGATTTTTTGTGAATATGATGGGAGTGGTCACTCTCTTGCAGTATCTTTTGGAGATATAACTCAAGAAGAATTTGATAAGAAGGAATTAAAAAGAAAATATTTTCTATTGAGTAAAGGATGGAAAGAGATACGTATAATAAGTTTAAATGATTATCTTCCATCAGATGATATCATTATTGATATGTTGAATTATTCAAAAGAATATTTTGAAAGTGGTCATCATTGGATAAAATTTGATATAAATAATTCAAAAATAATTACTTCACAATATATTATAGATGTTGATTACGGTAATTTGAGGAAAATAAAAGAAAAAGATTTAGAAGATATAAATTAAATTATTATAAATAATGTTTTGTGAGTTATAAATACTTCAATTGATTTTGAAGTATTTTTGTGTTTGCAAAAATAATAGTTTGTGGACTTGAAGACAGGTAGTTAGGGGTTGCTCCCTATCTCCACACCCTGTCTTCTATTTGTTTTTAGTGCAATTAGTGTGGAGAGATAAAAATGTGTGGAAAGAAGGAATTAGAAATGGAAGAGATTATAACAAAGAAATGTAGTAAATGTGGAGAAGAAAAACTAGCAACTAAAGAGTATTTTAGTAAAGCAAAAAACGGTAAATATGGGGTAAGTGCGGAATGTAAGGTATGCAAAAAAGCAAGACAAACTATAGCAAACGAATTAAAGAAAACACAGCCAAAAATAGTAAAAGAATTTAATGTTTGTATTAAATGCAATAGAGAATTACCTTGCAATATTTTATATTTTCCACCAGATATTTTATGTAAAACAGGATTAAGAAATGTGTGCCGTGAATGTGGAAAAGATGGACATTTCATGGAAAACGATTACGAAGTAAAACATTTTTGGACTGTAGAAGAAGAACAATTGCTTATAAAAGTATACCCTTATTTTCTAAATGAGGAGTTAATACAATTATATTTTCCAAGAGAAACACTTAAAAGTTTGACAGATAAAGCATATAAACTTGACAATATACATAAGACAGAAGAAACTATGTTAAGAAAGCATAGATTACAATCAGAAAGATATTCTGGTGAAAATAATTATAATTATGGAAAACCAAAATCTGAGGAATCAAAAATAAAACAATCTTTATCTTTAAAAGGTAAATATGTTGGTGAGAATAATAAGTTGTTTGGAATTCCCAAAACAGATACACATAAGAAAAATTTAAGCATAGCAAAAACAAAGCTTGCTCGATGGAAGGGAAATAAAAATCCTAGACATATTAATCCTTTAAATGGAGAATTGAATGGGCGTTGGGCAGGTGGCATAAAAGAATTGTACTATGATTTACGCGACCATTTGCAGGATTGGAAAAAATCATCGATGGAGGAATGCAATTATAAATGCGTTTTAACGCATGGAGAATTTGATAATGTCCACCATTTATATAATTTTAAAAATATTGTATACGAATTATTTGAAGAATTAAAATTGCCTATGTTAAAGACTATAGGAGAATATTCAGAAGAAGATAGAGATTTAATTTATAATTTACTGCATAGTAAACATAAATATTACGGAAATGGAGTTTGTTTATGTAAATCACTCCATAAACTTTATCATGATACATACAATTATTCAAATAATAATAAAGAACAATTTGAAGAGTTTAGTCAAAGATATAGAAATTTTGAGTTTGATTATTTGTTAGAAAGCAAATATAAATATTGTAATGTAAAATTAAAAGAAGTTAGTTAAAAAGAGGTGAGACCTATACCTAGAGTTGGAAAAACAATAAAAGACCCAATAATAAAATCAAAAGATGAAGAAAGTAAAATAAAGTGTCCAATGTGTACAGATGAACCAAAATCAAGATCAAATTTTTATAAAAGTTTATCTCCTTTGTATTTGGGTATAAATATTGATTATCCTAATGAGTCTAGAATGGTCTTCTGCAAGGAATGTATCTGTAATACTTATGACACATATTACGGTATTTTAAAAGACATTAAAAAATCAATTCTTATAACTTGTATGAAATTTGATATTCCATTTAATGAAGGTGATTTTGATGGTGCAATGAAACAATGTACGAATAAACCAACAGCACATCCATTAAAAATTTATATGACAAAATTAAATTCATTAGGCAATTTTAATAATACTTTAGCTGGTTTTGATCCTAAATTTTTATTTGATAAAGAAACTGGAAAAGACCTTATAACCAATGCTTTAGAATTAGAGGTAAAAGATTTAGATTATAATATTCAACTTACTGAGAAAGATTTACAAGTTAAAGATGATGTAATTAGACTTATTGGATATGATCCATTTGCTGGATATTCTAATTTCGATCAGAAGTTTTTATACAATGAGTTAATTACTTATCTAGATGAAGACTTATTAAGTGATTCTTTTAAACTTTCTCAGGTTTTACAATTAGTTAATAATAATAATCAAGTAAGAAAAATAGATTTAGTAATTGCTACATTAAGTAACGATACAAAAACATTAATATCAAATCAAGGAGAAATTAAATCTTTATCCTCAACTAAAAGTCAAATAGTTGGAAGTACAGATAAAATTGCTAAAGAAAACTCTATTTCTGTAAAAAACAGAGGAGATAAATCTGCTGGAAAATCAACATTAACATCTTTAATGAAAGAATATAGAGAATTAAATTTTGAAGATGCCGAACAAGATTACTATGATCAAAATAAGGCATATGGTATGAAATTAGTTGCAGATATATCAAATAGAAGTATTTTAGAACAATTGCAGTTAGATGAAAATGATAAAAATGATATACTTCTTACCCAAAGACAACTTTTAGGTGATTTGCAATCAAAGGTCATCGACTTAGAAGAGGAAAATAGACAATTACATGTTCGACTTGGTAATAAGATCGTTGAACAAGTTGGTGATATATCTAATGGTTAAAAGAAATCAAGGTATATTAAGCACAAGAAAGATAGAATTATATAAAGCAAATTCAAAAACTATAAAATTTTTAAGAAGAAATCCAATTATTGCCTGTGAAGTCCTCTTAGGAATTAAGCTTCTCGACATGCAAAAATATATATTACAGGAGTCATGGAATAAACCTATGGTGCTATGGGCATGTTCTAGATCGGCAGGAAAATCATTTCTTGGTGCAATAATAATAATTTTAAAAGCAGTGTTGTATGAGAATCAATCTATATATATAGCAGCACCAGTTGGAGATCAAAGTAAGGAACTTTTCACAAAAATAGAGGAAATTGTTTTAGGATTAGGCAAAACTGCAAGTTCTATTGACTCATTGCAGGATATTGTAAAACAAGAGACTTCTAAATCTCCTGCATGTCAAACTGGTTTCAGTCATGCACAATCAGGATTTAATGTTGGTTTTTATAATGGTAGTGAAATATATTCACTAAATGGAGATCCAGACAATAATAGAAGTAGATTAAACGTTTGCACGGCGTTTGCTTCTCTAATCAGAAACGATTAGTAAAAAGTGAGAAAGAAACGGGGAAAGCTGAAATGCCAACCCGAGTGGAAGGCGTTCTTAGGAACTAGGATATGGGAACATATCCAATAGATGTAACAGTCTAGTCACACGCAGAGCGTAGGAAGTGAAACTGTAATAATATAAAATAAATTACAGAATATAATCTTGGTATTTAATACCACTCTTAAAATATAAGAGTCCCAAGAGTTCTCACCCCTTAACAGATAATGCTGAAGGTGAAAAGGTACGCCGAACTTATGATAAGTACAATCATAAGAAGTAGAGGATAAAAAACCTCCACGATAACATTTGAAACGTGCAACACTCGTATTTTTTGATGAAAGTGGATTCATGTCTGAAAACGCAATTAGTGTAATGGAAGCATTTGCAGCACAGGAATCAAACTTTAAAACATCTATTAAAAAAGATTTTAATATTAAAGCTCAAAAGAAGAAATGCCCTACTCAATTGATTTATGCTTCTTCAGCAAGTGATGTTGACACTACATTCTATAGACATTATAAAAATTTTGCTAAACAAATGTTTGCTGGAAATTCTGATTTCTTTTGTTGTGATATTCCATGCGATATCCCATTAAATCCAACAATGGATGGAGAATTATATCCTCCTCTTTTAACACAAGCAAAAATTGATAGTGCTATGAGAGCTAATCGTGAGAAGGGAATGCGTGAATATTATAACAAGTTTACAAAAGATGGTGGAGAAAATCAGATTGTAAAATGGGGGCAAATTAGACGCAATGAAACATTTATACTGCCTGAATTACATTATATAGAAGGTGGAAAATATGCTATTGCTTTTGACCCTGCGAGAAGTAAAGGAGATAATTCAATAGTTACTGTAATGAAAATTATATATGATGAAAATATTGGGTATTATGGTGAAATTGTAAATTGTACTAATCTAATTGATATAGCAAGCAAAAAAGGTTATAAAATGGCATCTCCAGATCAGATTAAGGCTTTAAAAGATAATATTTTGGCTTATAATGGTAATTTCCCAGATTACGAAAATATAGAAACCATCAATGTGGACAGCGGGGCAGGTGGAGGTGGAATTAGCGCATATTCAGACAATTTAATAGAAGATTGGAAAGATAGTAAAGGGATAACTCATAAAGGATTTTTAGATATAAAATATGAGGGTTACGAGGGTTATGATAAAAGATATCCAAATACTAGTGATATATTAAACTTAATATCTCCTAATAAATATAGGACTCAGATGGTAGATGAATTTATTGAATTAATGCAATTAGATTTAATAAAATTTCCTAAAGAATATGACGGGAAAGGTTATGTAACATTACAAGAAGTAAAAGGGGATGAAATAAAATTAATTAAAAAACACCTTTCATTAGAAGAAGAAGTTTCCTTAATTAATATGGATATTTTAAAAACAGAAATAACTTCAATTTATAAATTTGAAAATCCAGAAAAAACAAATAAATCATATAAATTACCAAAAGATAAAGAACGAATAATGAATGATGACCGTTTTTATACTATTATTATGCTTTCTCATTATTTATTTGAACTTAGAAGAAAGAATATCACTAATAAAAAACGTCCAACAAACATCTCCCCCTCATCATACTTTGCAATAGCAAATAAATCAAGCAGAGCAAGGCGATAACCAAAAAATAAATATCATAATAATAAATAAAACATAAAGAAAGGAGGTCATTCCTTGCCAGACAACAACAATCAAAACAAACCCCTCTCCCCCTCCCTTTTCGCACTAAAAGAATCATGGGAACCATCAAAATCAAAAAACTTCTCATTATCTCGTATTGCTTCATTTTTCTCTAACAAAAGAAATACCAAAAACAGCAAAAATATAACAATAGATAAAATAAAATTATGGTTACATAATCCAAATAAATATCAAACAGAAATCCTAGATTTATCTGATTTATTATATGCACCTGAAGGAATCTATAAAACATTAGTAAATTTAACTTCAAATATGGCAACTTTAGATAATTATCTTCAACCAACTAAATCTACAATGCGAAAATTAAATTTAGAGTTAAAAGCAAAAACTAAATTTGATGAATTAGGAAATCCAATAGATCAAGAAGCCTTTGACAAAATATTAAACAACTTTGAAAATGAATTTGATACAGTTAGAGATTATATTGAAAATATTGATATAAAGAAAACTGGACGAAGAATTATTGAAAGCATAGTTAGATATGGAGCATACTGTGGATTTGAGAAAAATGATGGAAATTTTCCTTATCTATGGGATTTGCCAATAAAGTATGTAAGATTGTATTCAATACTTGGGGGACAATATAAGGTCGAGTTTAACTTCAAATATTTTGATGATTTATCAAGAGATAATGAATTATCCGAATTTGCATGGGGAGTATATCCTTCTGAATTTAAAACTTTATATGATAGATATAAAAAGAATCCAGATAAATTAAGGTATCCTGAATGGCAACCATTACCTAGTGAAAAAGTATGTTGTATTAAATTAGGTGGTGATAATGATACATTTTTCTTGCCTTTGTATAGTCAATTGTTTACTGAATTATTTTTGTTAAATGATTTGATTGATGAAGAGATTGAGAGTTCTAGAGACGACTCGATAAAATTAATCAATATTGAGTTCCCGCACGATAAAGAGACTGGAATCCCCTTAGTAGAACCAGATGTCGTCAGTCAGTGGGTAAATGTGGTAGCTTCGGGAGTCTCAGATAAAGTTACAATAACCGGATCGCCTTATCCATTACGCGAGATTCCATTTAGAAGTATACAAAATGAAAAAACTAGTTTAGTTGAATTTGCTAAAAATATGGCATATATGCAATCTGGAGCCAATCCTTTATTGCTAGGAGGTTCAAGCACAAATTCTTCAGTTGGTGTTACTCAAAACTTAGTTTATATACAAACCAATGTATTTAGTATATTAGATAAAATTCAAAGTTGGTTCAATTATAGGATTAGTAATGTTAATCTTAGAAAAAAATATACTTTCAAATTAAATATATGGAAAATAACTTACTTTAATCAAACTGAGGAATTTGACAAAGAATATAAATTGACTTCAATTGGAGGAAGTTTAGACAAAATTGTATCTAAAGCAGGACATAATGCAGATGACTATAACGCTGGTTTAGAATATGAAAATTTAGTTAAATCTAAATCTCTGTGGAAACCACCGTTAAACATGAATCAAGCAAACTCTGATGATTCAGGTGGAAGACCAACTACTTCTAACCCATCAGATGCAACTATTATAGGGCAGGACAAGGAAAGCAACATTAGATAAAAAAGTAGGTGATTATAATTTTCATATATTGCTTAGACGAACAAACAAAAATAACTCTTCTATCTAAAGGATATAAATTTCTTAAACAAGAATTTATGAAAGATAAGCAATCTATTTCAGTATTTGAATTTAAGCCAAACGTTCAATTCGATATTGTTGATAAAAATGCTTATTTCATAAGTGATAAATTGAATTTCTAATCATTACACACTGAGAGGAGGTGAAATAGATGTCAAAAAAAAGTAAATTTGTTACATTAGATGGACACTTTCAAGAAATAGAAGATTATAATTCTACATTTAAGAAAGTAAAAATAAAAGTTTTTGCCTTCGACCTTAATGCTAATAACTCTGATATAACTCGTACTGCTTTTGAAAATGCAAAATCATCAATCTTTAATATACCAATAATAGCAAAATATAATGAGGAAAAGGATGATTTAGAAGGCCATAATGTATATCTAACTAAAGATAAGAATGATAATTATATAATCAAAATGGATACATCTCCTTTTGGAGTAGTTTCTAATTTAGCTAATATATCTTTTGAAGATATAAACGAAGGTAGCGAAGAGAATCCAAGTATTAAAACATATGTGATTATTGACAATGTATTTCTGTGGAAGAGGTATGAAGCAACTCAGAGAATAGAGGAATGGTTAGCACAAGGGATAGAACCAAAAATCTCAATGGAAATTGGAAGTGTTGAGGGTAAATTTGAGTCTGGAGTTTTTGAAATTAGTTCGTTCGAATTTGAGGCTATTACTGCACTTGGATCTGACGTTGAACCTTGTTTCCCAATGGCTCAGATTGAAGAGTATTCAAAAGCGACTTTCCAAGAAGCATATTTTGAGATGGTTAAAGAATTAAAGTTTTCATTACAAAATCAATCGCCTAGTAATTTAGACGTTGATGATATAAACAACAAAGAAGGAGGTATAAACATTTTGAATGAAAAGTTCGAGTTAATAAAAAAGTATGAAAATCTAACAGAAGAAGATGTCTTAGACTTGAAAACAAATCAAGAACAATATTCTTTAGAAGATTTTGATATGAAATTAAAAGAGTTGTCTGAAGCAAAAAATACACCAATAACAACTGATTTTGCTTTAACCTCTGAACAATTAAATGATGAAGTCAGAAAAGTTCTCAGAACTAGGAAAGTAATCTCAGAAGACTGGTGGGGTGATGAATATTCAGAAAACGAGTTTTATTATCGGGATATTAAAGACAATTTAGTAATTGTAATTGACAATGCTTGGGAAAATTATTACGGGATTCCATATACAACTAATGGCGATGCTATTGCAATTGATTTTGAAAATAAAATACCATATATGTATGATTGGAGACCTAGAACAAATGATGAAGTTGTAAATAATTTTGCAAAACAAGAATTTGAAGAAAAATTAAAGGTATTTACAGATAAGGCTGTTGAAAAAGCAAAAACAGAAACTACTGTTGAATATGAATTAAAAATTTCTGAGTTTAATTCTAAAATTGAAGAGTTGAGTTTACAGAATTCACAAAACACCATCACAGAAGAATTTGAAGCACTCAAAACTAAAGTAACAGAATACGAAACTAGCATCTCTACTTTAACAGAGCAATTCAATTCTATGAAATCAGAAAATGAAACTCTAACTCAATCCAATCAATCTCTATTAGAATTTAAATCAAATACAGAAACAGCACAACAAGAAGCATTCGAATCTAAACAATTACAACTCAAAACAGAATTAGTAGAAAACTTTTCTAAGGTATTGACTGCTGAAGAAGTCAAATCAGTACAAGATAAAGACCTTTCTACTGAGGAAATGGAAAAAGAATTCAAACTAATTTATGCAGATAAAGATTTACAAGCAAAATTCAATAAGAAACCAAAGAAAATAGAAACAGAAATTCCATTGAATAGTTTTACTTGTAAAAAGAAAGATGATTGGACATCTTGTATCAAAAAATAATTAAATTAATTAGAAGGAGGAAAATAAACAATGGCTAATGTAAATAATGTAGTAACTGGTAGATATGGAATTGTGAATCTTCGTAAAGTAGCAGGGGTTAAAACAGGTGAACATAACATTCAGTATGCTTTGAATGCAACTGATTTTGCTGCTACAGCTTGTCAAAATGGATTTCTTTTAGAGGAAGAACACTATACAAAAACTCTTGGTCTCCCTAGTGGCCCAACAATTAGATGTGGATTAGTAGCATGTGTAGAAAAAATGTATGACGAGAGTGATATGTCTCTCGGTAACTTCAAATTGAATCTTGGTGAATTCTTACCTCGTATTTATCGTTTTCATATTGGAGATATGTTTGATACTAATAACTTTAAATATGATGATGGGGACTATGCAGATTATGCTGCGATTGTTGCTGCTATTACTGCTGGAACTGCTGTATATGCTTATCCATCTACTAATGGTCAGATTGAATTAGAACCTATTCAGAACGCTGGTGCCGCAATTGAATTGCAAGCAACTAGAGTTGTAACTTTACCTGCTGGAGAAAAAGCACTCTGTTTCACTTGTACAAAAGCTTAATAAATAATAATAAAATAATTTTTATAATATCGAATTAATAATTAGAAGGAGGAATTAGATTAACATGGAAAGAAAATATTTCGAACTTGCAAAACAAGCATATAATCGTAAAGATACTGTAGAGAATGGGGTTACATATACCTCTGATGAAAAGAATAGTGCATTAAGAGATGCTTTTAAAGAATTGGTTCCTGATGGTAAGAATAGATATAGTAGCTTCCGTCATAATAAACTTGAGATTTTTGAACTTATTGAGGAAAATGTAGATGAAATACTTCCTAAGAGAGTTGATGACGCTTATGGTGGTTTCGTTGAATATCAAATTCTTGACCAAGGACAAAAGCCAAAATTCAAAACAAAAAAAGGCAAGCGTGGATTACTCAATTTTATCACTAAAGTTGGTTTGGGTGGAGTAATTGAAAGAACAAGGCTTGATGTTGACTACATTAATATGACAATGGAAGCATATGGCGGTAGTGTTTACGTAGAATTCGAAAGATTTTTAGATTCCGTGGTGGATTGGACTGATTTAATTAATGCTATCATTGATGGCATTATGGAAAAAATTAATCTTCAAATTCAATCTACTTTGATTGCATCATTTACTGGTTTAACTGCTAATATGAAAGTTCAAGCAAATTCGTTTGTTCCAAGTCAAATGGGTCAATTAATTACTAATGTTCAATCTTATGGAGATAATGTTGTGATTTTCTGTACTCCTACATTTGCTGGAACAATAGAAGAAACTCCTGGTTTTATAACAGATATGGATAAAACTGAACGTAGGGAATTTGGAAGAATTGGTAAGTTTAGAGGAGCAAGTGTTGTTGTATTGCCTAATGCTTTTGCTGATGATGCTAATTTAAGTAAGGTATTAAATGATCAATATGCATTTGTAATTGTAACAAATGAAAGTAAAATAATTAAAGTTGCATTCGAAGGACAAACAATTGTAAAGGAAATTGAAAACTCTGATGATAGCATTGAATTTAAAGCTATGAAAAAATTTGGTATGACTATTGTTTATTCTAATATGTATTGCTCATATAGAAATACCTCGTTGTAAGTTAAATTTAATATAATTATTATAATTTAATTGATAGTTTATATGGAGAGTGATTTTCACTCTCCTATTTATTATGTTTAAATATAAATAATATTAAAATTTAATATATTAAAAAATAAATATAAAGGAAATGATTAATAAATGGCAACTCAACCTAAAATACAACCACTAGATGCAGATACTAAAGTAAGGATAATCAATAATTCTAATGGTAAAATTTATTGGACTCAATTAAATGGTAGACCTATCACGTTATTGAAAATTGGTGCTCCAGCAACTTTACCATTTATTGAATTAGAAAATATGGCTTATACTAGCGATTTAATTCAAACTGGGGATATTTATGTACAAGACAAGAATGTATATGACACTTTAGGACTCAATGTAAAATATGAAGATATTAAACTTCATACTCAATTAAAATCAATGTTAGCAAATCTAAGTTCTGAAGAATTGAAAGAGGAAATTGAAAAACTTCCTAATGGTAACAAAGAATTGTTAGCTGAATTAGCTGTTGAAAACTACAATGATTTAAAAGGGTCTGTAGTTGATACAATTGAAGATGGAACAAAAGTAAAAGTAACATTAATCAAAGAAGATGAAAAAGCTAACAAACAAAATCAACAAAAGAATGATAAATAAGGAGTGTGAAATAACTAATGAGCACTTCCTTCGATTTAATTTTCCCTAAATTTATGCATGAAATCAATGACTTTGATTTAACATCTTTAACAGAAGAACAAATGTTAGTAGAAAATAAATTAACTCTATCTAAAGCTGTAACATTATTTAAAAAATGTAAACAGAATTTAGTTAGAGATGATACAACTGAGATTTTTACAAACACTTTAACTGAAGAAGAAATGTGGATTCTAGCAGATTACATGCGTAAAGTTTGGTTAGATGAGAAAATTAATAATGGTGAATTACTTAAACTAAGATTGACAGATAAGGATTTTAAAACTTTTAGCCCTGCTGATCAATTAGGGACTATGAATAAAATAAAAACTGTTTATGATAAAGAATTAAAATTAAAGGTTAATGATTATCTATATGATGGTTATTTGTATTCAAGGTTCTATAAGTCTGGGAATTAGTATTATAGAAAAATTATAGAAAATATTTAATATAAGTTAAGGAGGAAAATAATGAGTGATTTTGATTATAAAGTAGTTTCGGAATCAGAATTAAATGTACTTGATGGACTTACAGTTACAACTGCTAAAATTAATTTATTGACACAAGGAGTAGCATCAGGATACAAAATTGCACGAGGAGTTGCTACTATTGGTTCTGCTTCTGATACTATTGTAACAGGTTTGGCAACCGTTGTTGATGCTGTTGTTTCTCTAGTTGGAGATCCATCAATGACACATATGTATAGCACATGTACAGTAGGAAATCAAACTGGTCAACCAACCGCAGGAAGTATTATAATTAAATCTTGGAAACCAACTGCTGTAAATGATGTTACACCTATAGCTGCCGCAGATGTATTTGCCAATGTTGCATGGATTGCTATAGGGACTTAATAAATATAGCAAATTAATTCATTGTTAGAGAATTAATTCTTTAACTTTTTGTAATTTATGGGGTATTTTAAGGAGTGTAAGCCTTAGTACCTCCTTCAATTATGCTATAAAATAGACAAACAATTAATAAAATTTAGAGGAGGAATAAATAATGGCGAATATTACTGGATATGTTAGCAAAAAACTGACTGCAAATCAAGCAGAACAAAATGTAGCACTTGGGGTAAATATTTTTCAATTAATTAAAA
>Ga0209318_1001230_pt1 | contig 17375 bp, 37 predicted proteins | sample RifGroE1_FD_183999 | JGI IMG/M metagenome (GOLD analysis project Ga0209318, IMG submission 183999) | Groundwater microbial communities from Rifle, Colorado, USA - Groundwater E1 (SPAdes) (version 2) | ecosystem: Environmental > Aquatic > Deep subsurface > Groundwater | place: Rifle, Colorado...
CTTGTTTACCATTAAGCAATACAGTTCCCTCAAACTCAAAATTCACATCCTCTTTTGTTAAGATTTCTAATTCTTGGCCTTCAAAAATTGTTAATTCATTACTCATGTTTATACATTACCATCCTTCATATTTTTATTTATTTTATTATGTTTTCAGGAATTTATTAACCTTAACATCTCACAATCATGTATATCATCACATCCTTAAATTATATTACAATGCCATAAAAGCATTCTTTGGTTGGATTACTTTAAAAAACAATATCCATCTTTATACATTTCTTTTTCTCGTTCCTTTTGTCTTTTTCTGTTTTCTGCCGATATTTTGCTATAAAGTTCATTGACCTGATGATATTCGGAGTTATGTATTGTAGGTATAATTTCTACGTTGATGTATTTGCTAAACTTTTTAGGTCTAAGTCTACCCGATAATGATGAAATGTCAAATATTTTTTCACTATTTAATTTTAATTCATGGCACATTTTATTAATTTCATGAGATAAAAGCTCAATTTGGTCATTAGGGTTTTCTCCTACTTGATTATGTATCCATTGACAGTTCCTATAAACCTGTGTATATAAGTGTAGCAAACACATTTCCATAGGATTTAAAGCAGAATTATCGTTTACCCATTCGCATATATATTCTTGTTTGAATTTTTCTATATTATCCAATTTAATCAATTCCCTTCTTTAATAAAACTTATAAAATCGTCATTTTCTGGGAACTAATTTTCCCATTCACAAAAATCTTTCATTATAAAATTGTCATAAATATATTCTTGTGCTTGATCTTCTGTATCAAAAGTTTTGCTCAATATAGTATAAACGCTTCCGACAGTAATACCTATGTTATATTTGTTCATCGTATTGCAATAATATATTTCTGCAGAGACATTTTGTTTTCCTAAATAAATACATTCTCTCATTTTTTAATCAGCTCCTTTTTTATCTATTGATATCTATCAAATGGAATGTTAGTAACATAAACACAATTGCTACTGCTCCTACAATAAAAGGCAAATATTGATATAACCAATTATATTTAAGATGTTTTTCAATGTATTCTTCTTCAGCTCTTTTCTCTTCAGGAGTTCTAAATAATAATTCTCTTACGCCACCTCTTGCCATAAGTGTACCTCCTAAATATTATTTTAATGCCAAGAAATGCATGTTTTCTGGGATTAATCTCTACTTAAATTATCCATGCTAAGTTCCAATAATTCATTCATATCTCCACCAAATTTTAAAAATCTTTGCTGATAATAAAAAAGTTCATCAGCGTAATTAAGAATATTTTCACCATCATTTGCTCTCTTAATAAGTGTTGATAAAACTTGCCTTGAGTGATTCGGCTCCTCAACTATTTTAAATACATCCTTAAATTCTCCAAACTCTTTCATAAATTCTGCTTCATTCATATTTGTTTCTCCTTAATTATTAAAACACTAGCTTTAATCTAACCAACCAAACTTTTCTCTTTTTGTCATAATTGATTCATAATTATTTAAGAAATATAAACAAGACTCCTTACTTCCTTCAGATAATATCTCAGATGACTTAGACAATGTTGGAGAAGTCATCATTCCAATATACTTATATTTACCATCCTTATGATCAAAGGAATAATTCAATGGTGCTTTATGAGTCGATTTAACTACTATCCAATCACCTGAATGTTTAGGCATATGTATACTTTCTCCTTTCTTAATATTGTTATGCAGACATAATTTCATTAGCAAGAACTAAACCAATTTGTCTATAATTCTGACGAACAATTACTTTCATTAGTTCATCATCCAATTTATGAATTTCTGACACTACATTTTGTTTATATTTATTTAGCCAATTAATTATCGTGTCATAAATTATATCTGTTGACATATTTTCAACATTATCCAAACTAATTCTATCGATTTGCCACCTTTTATTTATTTCTTCTCTAAATTTCCTAATGATGATTCGAGCATCAAACCCGTTTTCTCTTTTACTGCACCAAATATCAAACCAAAAAAGATCCAATCTTAATTTCTTGTTTTGCACGAGTTAATGGCATGTGTCTTCCATAACTTCTCGTATAAGAATTACCATATTCCCATTGAATTTTATCATTTGAAATTAAATATTTGCCAATAATATTTTCTTGCATAATATGTATTCCTCCAATAATTATATTTACCTTAATAAATATAGTGTATCATAATCAATAAATAAAATCAATAGAAAATTATTAAGACAGAGAATTTATTTTTGTTCTCTGTCTTAATATTATTTACAGTTAATTCTCAACTACTTCAAATTCTATCAAAGCAATTTCTTTGGTATTAATCAATACTTCTTTATTAGGAGAAATTTTCAATGTTATAGCTCCTAATGAATCTTCTTTGCATACGGATTCAATAATATTTTTTAATTGTAAGGATACTTGTTCTATGTTTTCCTTTGTTAATGATTCTGGTGAATAACTTGTATACGTTTTTTCTTTACCACTTTTTAAAATAACACTAATAACTAATGAATATGGTTTCATTTTTATTACCTTCTTTCTTAATTTATAATAACTTAAAAGAGTGATTTCATACCTTATATAGTCTTCCATTCTCATCCCATTCAACTTTAATAATATATTCTTCATCACTATCTAATGGTGGAATCTCTCCCATATATTCATATAGGATTGCCATAAATAAATTCATACTAAACCATCCGTCTTTGGTTAAATATTGTTCTCCAAATGGCTCAACTGTTGTTGCAACTGCGTACATAATTTAATCATCCTTTCAGTTTTATGCTGAAATTTTATCTCTTATTCCTCTAAACAACTTCCAAAAATCAGACCTATCTTTACTTAAAGTTGTTCTTAAAGAGTAATAGTCGGATAATAATCTTCCGCGATTATCATAAGCTTGATTGTTGATATATAAACTACTATCTCCAAAATCTTTTAATGCCTTTTCATAAATTGGAAGCTGATCGATATTAAAATTTGTTAGTAGGTTTTCTTCATGATATTCATAATCAAACTCCCTACTATTACTAACTAAGTGTAAATATATTACCTCAAAATTATTTTTCATATAGTTAAGTTTTGTAAAAGTATCGGGACTAATACGGTTATCTCTATAATATTGCATCCAATATTCTCCGTCAACACAAATATTTACATCAGATTGATTAAAGAAATTCTTATAAAAGATTCTTCCATTAAGCCAAGAATCATCAGTGCAAATTTGAAGTTTATTTAATAATTTGGTATCACCAAGGATTTTATTAAACACCTTTCTATCTGCATCAGTAATTTGATTACTGCTCATGAAAGATAATATTCTTTTGACCATTTGCTTTTTAGGTATTTTATGACAACTTTGTTTAGTACAGTTTATTTGATGTTCAGTTAATTCCTTATCCCAAGACATTACTGGTATAGCAGGTACTAAATTCTTTTTCATTATGTACACGCTCCTCTTTATTTTTTAATTTTTAGTACGTTAAAAGTTATAACTTATGGGATTAACCCATCTTTGGAAAAATAATATTTATATCCATTTCTTTCAACCAAACATATTTTATCATCTGTTGTTATATGTTTTTCTTCTGAAAGAAAATTCACAATATCACCATTTTTCAATAAAGGTTTATCGACATTATTCATACCTTTGTCTATTCCTTTATAACATTGATAATCAAGAAGTGAATTGATAATTTTCATTAAATATCATCCTTTCTTTACACCCTAGGAATTCTGCCTTTTGAAGCATTGTTTTATGCTGCTAAATAGCAATATACATTCGTACCTACCCGATGGTATTCAGTTAATCCAACAAAATACATTCCTTTGTGTTTATGATAAGAATAACCAAAGTGTTTAATTTTACCACTCGTCATTTTCTTGGTTAAAATGCTTTTGATCTTCTCTAGACATTCAGCAGGAACATAAAAATATTTTTCTCTCATAATTCCCTTCATTAAATAGTTAATGTCAAAAATTTGTTTCATTTATGTATCACTCCTCAAATTTTATTTAATAACTTTAATCACATTCCAATTACTTAAAAGTTTATCTAATTCAATGTCATTAAAATACTCTACTTCTACTGGCCCAAAACCATAATTTACTGGTTGATCAAACTTAACTTTATAATCCCAATTTGGATTGAATTCAGCATTTACTTCCTTAGAATCTACAATTATACCTGTAACATCTGAATATGGGTTTATGAATACTTTATCGCCTAATTTTCTTTTTAACATTTATGTATCCACTCCTTAAAGTTTTTATTTCTTGATTAAATTATACCCCATATTTACTCGTATTACAATACCATTTACATAATATTTATAAATATATTTAGGATGTAGAGTCCTATTCTATATTTAATATTACTTTATGCCATGATTGCTTTCTTCATAGACTCAATTGTACCCTCTAATATTTTAACCCTATTATTAAGGTCTGTAGTGATCATAGAGAACATTTGCATGAAATCATATATCCCACTGAGGTCTATATTCTCTTTAGTTATTGCAACACTATTCTCCAACTTTTCCTTAATTTCTTGAACCGTAAAATAAGAATTTACTAATTGTCTTTGTACATCCCACGACAAGTCATCGGAGAATGATTTTACTAGCATCATATAGCCAGTTTCAGTTATTAGTGTCAGACCACGATTAGGGATTTCTAAAAGACGAAATTCGTCCTTTTGATTTTTAGACACAATAAAATAATCTACACCTTCAATAAATCTATCTCTATTGTTTTTAAAGTTTCTACTTGCTGTCCCATTTGGTCTTTTATGTACAGCATCAATATCTTTAAATGTTACAACTCGATTCCCTTTAAAATCCTTTATCATTATATCTTGCTTATTTATTTTTATATATTCCTGCAAATCAACTACATTATTTTGTGTAACAATTTATTCTTCCATATCAACTTTAGTTACTGCCGTAATTGGACTTTCAACACTTTTATAACAATAATTTACCTCTAAAGGACTTACATATGGTTTATCAAGAAGTGTTAATTCAAACTCTAATATTTCTTGTTGTCTAACTTTATTATCATATACAAGCCAAACATCAGTTAGATTTCCTACTTTTCCTCTATTTTTAACTTTTTGACGTTTGAGTTTACCCTCTTCAACTAATGATTTTACTGAATCATTAATACTCTTTTTGTTTAGTCTTACCGCAAGATCAATTTGAAGTATTAAGCGTTTCTCCCTTACCATTTTAATGATTGCCTTTTTATGTTCTGTTGTACGATATGCCATATGTATTTATCCTTCTTTCTTCTTTTAATTTATTTTACTTCATTAAATCTAATATGCTAATTCCTAAAACATTTGACACTTTCAATGCAGATTCAAAACTTATATTAGTTCTCTTTTTTGGTTGTCTGTATAGGTAGATTGTATTTATATTTAATCCAACCTTATCAGCTAATTCTTGATTATTTCCTTTATATTCGGATCTATTTATATATTTGGTTATATTACTTTTTACGATTGCAGAATCAATTTTGTTATATTCATTGATGATATTTACTAATTTCTTTTGTTCTAATACTTCCATTTATTTCACCTCCTTTCGCAACCGTATAAAGATTGTACCATTTTTATTTTAATATGTCAATACCAATAAGTAATTAAATAAAAATGGTACAATTCATTGCCAAAATAATGGTCGATCTGTTATAACTGTTCTGTTATTGATGTTTTATGATTAACCATTCCAATCTGAGCATTCATTGATATTGAATATGGATTTAAGTTTGTGACCTTTGATACATGATTTTTGTTCTGCTTTGTCCATGTTAAGCAGTAAACAATTCCAACAAGAATGTTTGATTTCCACTTTCATTCTCCTTTCTATTCAACCACATAAAAATAACATTTTATGGTAAATATTGAATTGTAAAAACCTAGCATAACAAGGGTTTGAGGATTTACTGAAATTAAAGATTCTAATAATTTTTGCTTCTCAAAGTATTATACTTTAAATACCTCGTATTTATCTTCATCCACTTTTAACATACTTAAATCCGTGTTACATTCCCATTTTAAAGCTGAATTAATATCATCTGTGGTAAACCATATACCGTCATGAATTCGTTTTAAATATTCCTGAGAACCTTTTAACTTTAATACAAATTTACACTTTTTCATAATAATCATCCTCCAATAATTTATTTAGCAATCTTTGCTAATTGCATAAACCCACCTGCACCATTATGTCTGTTGTTATATTGAATCTGTTATACAGTATGGGCTTAAATCACTAGCAAGGATTAATTATGAAAACTTTAAGCAGTATAGATAGTTAGTTGTTAAACTTACGTTTGCTTCAATCCATGCTTTTGTAACTGCTCCTGCTTCACTGAATTCTTTAACCATAATATGTCTTGTTCCTAATATGGTATCTTTATTCTCCCATATTTCTAAAATAAAATGAAAATCTTTTTCAAACATTTTAATCATTCCTTTCAAATAAAATGAATTTTACTTTTTATGCTGTTGTTTCGTGTAGGTAATAGTTTTCACACCAGCTTGTCAATTCGCTTATAAAATTATAAATATCAGAAGGGAATTCACGGTGTTTAGGAATATACCTCCAAGGTGCATTTACTTTAAGATAACCCTCGTTTAATCTTGTAACTAAATGTTTAATATGACTGCCAAAATATGGACTATTAGTATCAAGAATTACTGAATACATGTTGCCACTTGTGCAATCAAATGCAATATCCTTAATATCTTTTAAACAAAATAAATCAACTTTAATTTTCATAATTTATCAATTCCTTTCTTATTTAGAATACTTTTAAATAATAGATTTATCGGATATTAAACAACAATCTATTAAGCAACAATCCTTGTTCGCAATGTTGCAAATATATAGTATGAGGATATTTATACAACATTACAGAAAACCAATTTTCTCCAACAGTAAAATACTTTTGATTTTTGTATTCTACTGTTGAATCAATACCATATTCCTTTTCTGGAATTTCAAAGGAAATAGTCGTTCCACAAATATAAGCTGTTTTATTCATCATAAAATCCCCTCTCTAATTGACTTCATACCACTCAATAAATTTCTTAATTTCAGGATATCTAGAATTAAATATTACTTTGGCATCTTCTACCCCTTTGGCAGTAACTTTTGCCTTTTTCCCTTGCCTTGATTATTGATAAATTTGAAAATATATTTGTATTTTTGCATAATTACTTTTATCCTCCTAATAAAAAGATTTAATAACTAATGATACAATTTACAAATTGATTGATAAAACTTAAACCCATAAATATATTGATCGCCATTTACAATTGCTTGCTTGAATTTATATGTTATGCAAGTACACCTCCTTGTGATTCTAGAATGAATTTGTTATGGTAATTATACCATAATTAACTCCTTAATATAAACCTTAACCACTTGGTTAATAGTAAATAAACTTTGTAAAATGAATCTTCGATTAATTCCCTTAGTCCATAATCTAGTTTGGAAGAAACATTTTTCACCTCTAATAACCTTAAATCCTTTTGCCAACCATTCTGCATAGGTGAATATGTTTTCTCCATTATATACAAATCCTTTTGTATTTGCAATGATATAAATTATTTCTTGATTTGATTTTTGAGATTTTGACATTACTCCCACCCTCACGTTATTACTAAAATGAGATATTGACTTGATAATTATATCTATCCAATACCTTTTAAGAATTACACTGTACAACGTAATAGAGTCAATTGTTATAATTATTTTACGTTTTACAGTGTCCATAGAAAAGATATTGAATTAAGCTGCTAACTTGGATTTCTTAGCTTTTGCTTTCTTTACTTTGTCGGAAGACACTAGAACAACATCAGATAATGGGAGAATTTTAGTTACTGTCCGGCTGTTCCAGATTTTTAATTTAATTTCTGCATATGGAATAGGTTCAAGGTCTGAGTAGTAAGCAATGTTAATTATTTCTCCCCTGTAAGGTCTTAGGGAGTGTCCTGTGCCAGTGTAAACAATTTCTTTGCCTAGATATAAGATATTTAGTTTAGATGCTGGAAAGGATAGGTTTTTGATGTTTTTAGGTTTTTGCATTTGATTTAACCTTCTTTCATTAATTTTATTTTTTAGTATTGGTTTGATAAGATAGAATATGTAAGATTACTTAGAAATATGAACAATAAATTTATCGAATGCATCCATTGTAAATGGTACTTGAGGATATGCTTCACAAAAAGTTCTGAATTCCTTGAGTAATTTTAGATTGACTCCTGCCATTATGGTATCCTCCTTTCTAATTTATTTTTAGAGTGTTTAATACTCTCCTGAACGTCCATAACCTTGGTGTTATGGCTATGTGGCTGTTATAACATTTTGAAGTTATCTAGAAGGACATTCAACGCGAAATAAGTAATATGTTCATTCCTTATTTATTTCTGCCATTGCCCTTTTTACATGTAGAGTTGCCTCATCAAGTTCTTCACATACTTCCTCTGAATAGTTTTCATTGCTATATACTTCATTCGCCAAAATTTTAAGTTCTTTTACGATTTCTTTTAGTTTTTCAAGTTTTTCAATACTCATTAATAATCACTCCATTCAAATTATTGTTTACTAGGAATCAGATTTTTCTTCATTGTAATCTGGATTTACTTCTGAAATAGTATCTAATATTTCTTTCGCCATTTCATTAATTGAATTCCCATACATATTTTCTGGAATATTAAAGTGCATAAATGCTGTTCTTTCAATACGTTCAGTACAATAAAAGCATGGTGCGGAATATGACAATCCATAATATATAAAAAATTTTCTCTTACCCCAAATTGAGATCAATCATATAAGTTTTCTTGATTAATTTTTTTCATTCTAACCACTCCTTTAAATTTAATCAAATTTACCTCGAAAGCTAGGCAACAACTGGTGTTATAATGGCTCGCTGTTATTGCCTATTCTCCATATTCAATCAATCCTTAACTTGTGCCAACATAATTTCACCCTCTGAAGTTACCAAACAAGGACTATTAAACTTCTTAATGATTTGGCAATACTCACCTTTAGCATTATAGATTTGTGGTTCTCCTATCATTGCTTCTGCTACATAATAACCTTCAGGAAGAATATACTCTTTACCTCCGTCGTCTTCGCCTTCGTAATAGGTTGAATTGGAAGAATAGAGTTCGAGCGAATAGCCTTCACCTTGTTCTGACATTTGGAATGCTTTTGTTTGCTTGATTTTGTAGAGTGTGACGGTGTTTAGTTCGTCTTGACAATATTCTTTATTCACCCTGTCGCAAAATTCCTGCAAGTTCATTTCTTGATTTTTGCTTTGATAAAATACATTGTCGTATGTTATTTGCCCTTCATCAAGAATTTGAATTACATGAGTTCCCATTGATACAGCACTATATCCTCCAGAATTAACCCAAACTTCAACCTTTCCGGCAGATTGTACAACATAAATTGCTCCACCACGTTTTAATAATTCCTTTTTGGCATCTTGGAGTTTTTTGACTGTTAACATAATTAATTCCTTCTTTCTTTGATTAATTTCTAGACTCAAGTCGAGGCATCATGCTGTTGTTGTTATACTGATACCTCAGATTTAAATCTAAATATTAATTAAATGTAGCACACAAAACGTTCCATGTCTCCATCGATAGTTAAAACTACTTTGTAAATGATTTCTCCTTGAGAATTAAAATTACCAGATTCTTTTAGTTCTAGAATCTCTTCAGGGTGGATTTGAATTTCTACTAATGATTCTCTAATGTAATTTGCATCTTCTTCAGTTACATTTAAGTTCTCGATCATTAATTCTTTGTTCATTTTAATTAACTCCTTTTACCTTGCTCCTTTTCGAGCTAACAGGTTAGGCATAACTTGGAATATGCCTTTGCACATTACTACAACCTAGAAAGGCTGTAGTCCTCTGTTATGGATATCATACCATTTTATCCCATACAATGTAAGTTTCATTTGATTAGAAGATCCTCTGAATTAAAGAAGTCAATTAATGCAGTTCTAAGCTTTTGAGCTTCAAAAGTGTTATGCTTCTCCAGTGAAAGTTTAGTAAATAATTGTCCGGCAATTTCTTTAGTTGAAAGAACAGAAAACAATGATTGTTTAATTGATTCTGTTTGCTCATCATTTAAAGTCAAATTAATATACATGGTGTAACCCTCCTTAATTAATTTAAACTGAATACTTTTCCAGATACCATTTAGGCCACAATTTAGACATCCATTCCTTTCCTACTTCAGCGCACTGCAATCTGATTAAATTTACTTCTATTGCAATAGGTTTCGCATAAAATCTCATGGTGTGTCCGTTATAACCATCTGGAAGAGTTATAATTTTTCTTTCTGCTACTGAGCAAGATCCATCACTATGTACGCTTAATTTAATCATGTTTTATGCTCCTTCTAGTTTATCATTTACCTTGATAAACTCCAAGCACCTGCAACCATTTGGGCCTTGCTGTTATATAGTTTGCAGGGTATTAGGCATTATCAAAATAATTATTTAATGCTTCAAGTCCATGATTTATTATATCACATTATCACAGACTTGAAAACATCAGATAGAGTAAATTCATAAATAATTATTCTAATAACTTAAAGACTTTAATCTTTTATTAATCAATTGAAGTTCACCAGTAAAGAATTTTACCTGTCCTTGATTGTTATTTTCCGTATGGAATTTAATAGCGTTTTTAGTGTATGGAAGTCTATTGGTTAAACCTGGCTTAGATGCTCCCATAACTGAGTTATAAGCAGTAGAGCCTTTATAATCATAATCAATGTACATAAAATAACCACCTTAATAAATAGTAAAGGGTATTTTCTAGGGATACCCTCGAACCCTTGTAGCGTGGCTGTTATAGCTTATACAGCCTTTTGCATTGTCTCAGTGTCTTTATTGATGACAATTATATTCGATCTAACTTGTGTCATCTCAAAAGTTCCTGATTCCAATTCTTCCACAATTTCACCACCTAAATTCTCGAACCATTGCCGGAATTCTTTTGATGATTTGTCATTAGCAAAAGTCCAATGGGGTGAAGTTATAGCAATTAGTTTGCCGCCCACTTTAAGAAGGTCATAAGCATGTTTAATGTGTTCCTGCTCTGCAGAGAATGGTGGGTTCATTATCACACAGTCATAATAATTGTTATTTTCATACTGCAAGAAATCACTTCCCACAACATTAAACCCTTTGAGAGTCAATAATTCTTGATATGAATACATTTGTTCACAGACATCTACATTAGGAGTAAACTTTTTGATTTGGTCTGCAATGTTCCCGATTCCCGCTGAAGGTTCAAGGACTCTGTTGTTATTGGATATGTCAGCCAATTCAATCATTTGGAGGGCAATGTCTGAAGGAGTAAAATTAATATCACCTTTTTGAGTGAATTTCAGACTTCTTTCCAATTCTTTGATCTTCTGTTCAGTGGGATCAATTGAACTTTTGACAGTCCTATAGTTGAAGTATTCCCTAAGATATGTTCTAAGTTCTTCAACCGATTCAACGCCCATTCTTTGAAGTCTCCGGCGTTCTTCGATTGCTGTTTCAAAATATTGATTCTTCAGAACATCAGTATTCTTATAAATTTTGTCAAGTTCTGAGTCATAATCTGAAATGTCAAGTAATGGGTCATTGTGTGGATCTTTTTGCTTCAGTTTTGCATTGTCAATTAGTTTTTGAAGTCTGTTCGCAATGAGTTTAAATCCATCAGTATTACGAATATCATTAATAATAGATTGCAATTGACGCAAATAAATTGTACTGCTTGGGATTTCTGCGAATCTGATAATGTCGGCTGTTATTGGAGAATTATGCCAGACGTTATAATCAATATTTTCAACTGATTTATATCTCCAGTTCGCACGATTAAGAATACTTTCCAGTGTGTCAACTTGTGCCCTAGAATCAATTCCACCAATAAAAGCTAATTCACCGGATTCAATGGCATTTGCAATATTTCGCAAAACTCCTTGCATTTGTTCTAATGTGTCTGCTTGCTGTTCTTGCCCTGCTGCTTCTCTCGCTCGTTTGGCTGTATTGGTTTTTCTGTCTGCTCTTTTGTTGTCTATGGTGCTTTGCATGTTGTCTGCTACCTTACGAAGTTTGTCGCTGTTATTGCTAGAATAGGTTTGTGTTTCCTGCTGTTCTGCTTGGATTTCTTCAGTTTGTTCACCTAATAATTTAGAAGTTGGGTCATATTTGAAAATAAACCCACCTTTAAAACGCGAATAATAACCGTCAATAGGTTTCATGATTTGAAAACGAATATAATTGAATTCATCCTTTTCAACTCTGTTATTTAGTTTGGCAACCCAAATTTGAGAACCGTCTCTGGTGTCAATGTCATCAATAATAGTATATTGACCATTTGAAGCAGTAACCGTTGCAATTGCTTTTTCTTTTTGCTCCCGATTTTCTTTCTCTCGTTTTTCTTTTTGGTCGAGAGAATAAACTAAATCATAACGCTTCTGTTCTTCAATAGTTAATGTTTTATCCTTCCTGTAATATTTGACATTTTGAAAATCTTTCAATGTTTGAGGATTTCGAATAGATTCAATTAATTCTGCTCTATCTGCCGTTCTTGCTTCTTTATCTGCATTATTCTTGGCATACTGCGCTTGAATCATTTCGTCAGTGGCATTGTTAAGAATGTTTTTGATTGCTCTTTGTCTTGCTCCTTTGATGTCAGTAAAATCAATTTCATACGATAATGCATCTTGAACATGATATACAAGAGCTTCGACCATATTGTTATAGCAATCTTCAGTTAATTCTGCTTTAGTATTTGCACGTTTACGTTTGTGTTTCTCTGAATTGTTCAGCATATCAAGAATTACAATTTTTACTGATTCAACATTTTCGATTAGATATGTATAATAGGATCTTAACTCTTCTGCTGTTCCTTCGCCTGTTTTGAATTTTGCTTGCATGGTATCAAGATAGTTTTTAGTTTCGATTGATTGAACATCTTGAATTTTATTTTCTACTTTTAGTCCTGTCGCACTTGTGGTTTCATAGTTTTTGTTTAAGTCAATATGTAATCCATACCATAGGTTAGAGTGAAAATGTAAATGAATTAGAACTAAGCCTTTTTCTACTTTGTCATACGCTACCGCCATACAGGATGACTCTTTAATAATTGATTTAATTTTGTCGTAGTTTGCTTTTGAGATTTCCACTTTCTTTGCCATTTATTTTACCACCTTTGCTTTCTTTTTTGTTTTTGAGTCATCGGACACCATGTATCTATACATACTATCCATATCCTTCTGAGCATCTTCCCAACAATCAAAAGTTAATGTTGCTCCGGTGGAATCTGATACAATAATTTTACCTTGCTTAGTTTCTTTAACCGGAAAACCTTTGTATCTGTAACCTTTACATAATCCTAACATATATGTACCTCCTTTAATTAATCCGATAATGAATTATAGCATTTATTTTTTAATATGGCAATTATTATTTTAGTATTTAAAGTGTTCTATTGATATATTGATCTAAGGGCCATAGAAGGGCTTCTAAAGGGTTTAAAAGTTGTTTCTGGTGTGTTTCCTCTTAGACAAGAAAAAAGGACTAGATTTTATCTAACCCTTTAGTTGGAATGTATTATTAGTTTGTGTTTTTATGTATATCCTTTGCAAGTCTTCAATGATTGATTCATAATCATAAGTTAAAAAGAATTTAGCATCTACTCCGGCAACACAAGGTAATGCAGTATTGAATTTAAATGTTACTCCCTTTTTAGTATTATAGATGAACCTGATTAATTTTCTAGGAGCATAATCTAATCTGAAATTATTTCTAATTGCGTTCTGTAAAGCCTTGTGCATGAGTTTAGTGTATTCCTTTTTTATATCCAACTTGTCTTTCCTCCTTTATTTATATGAGTACCTTGAATTATGATTATAGATATCGGCAACCTTTTTAGCGTTCGGTAACTCGTTACATCTTTTGATAGCTTGCTTTTTAGTCATTTTATCACAGAGAAAACAAGGTAAAACTTTTTCATCCACAATAAAAGGGTTAGAGATAATATAATGCTTTTTGCATTCAGGGCAAGGAATGATTTTATAATCGTTCATGGTTTAACCTCCTTCAATATCTACTTATAATTATAAACATTTTCGCGCCATTGTCAAGAATTATTATTTATACATTTATAAACCATTAATTAAAAATAGCGTTCGTCTCATTGTACTATAAATTTTATATATTTGTCAATGGGTTTTAAATAATTATTTTAGGATTAAAGACAAAGAAAAAAGACTAGTATTGACTAGCCTTTAACTCATATTCTTTTACTTTTCTACCTGTTACCCTTCCGATGCTATTGATTCCATTTTTTAAGGCGAATATCCATTTTGCACTCTTCATGTTTTCCGCTTCTATGTATTCTCCGTTTTTAGTACCTATCCAGTTAACCCAAAACATCATTATAAAAACTCCCTTCAAATTTGAAACAATTTATAATATAAGTATAACGATTTATGGCTTAAAGTCAAGGTTTTTATATCTCTATTTATGCCATAAAAATGGATTTTTAAAGGATTGGAGAGAAAAACAGGAGAAAAGAAAAAAGAGCTATTATTTAGCTCTTTAAAAATTTGTATTCTGTTTCAGATATTTTCTCGACTGTAATTTTAACACCTTCAGCCATACAAAAATTAAACATGTTTACTACAATATAACCACTACAAATAACTTCACCATGTTTTCGAAGATGCAATTTACATTGCAATAAATCATTAAAATCATACATTCCCTTTTTCATTTTGATTCATTCCTTTCTTTTGCATTTCTTTCTGCTTCTTGTTTGCTGGCGTATGATGCAAAGGCGAACCCTGTTTTATAGTCAGTATGGAAGATACAGTAAGATCCAGATTCTTCATCATAGTCAACAAAGTATTCACCAATTGCTAATTGCTCTTTAATTGTCATAGTTTATTTGACTCCTTTCATGCCAATCATTTTCTCGAAATATCCTGCTGCTTGACTGTTTGCTCCGTCAAATTTATATGCAATTGTGCCAACTAAGCAGGAATCTAAAGAATGATAGGATATACTAACAGTTTGATAATTGATCAAAGCATGGAATCTAATGTTTTTAACCTTTTCATGCTCCAAATCATAACCATTTATATACTCAAAAATAACATATTCTCCGATAGTATAGGTCTTAACAACTTCGCCCCAAGTAAAATCTTTTTTGAGGAATTCTACTTTTTCATCGTGGGTAGTATCTTGTGTGTTTTCCTCCGTAGCTACCTCTAAATCCTCCCATGATTGTACATAGTATTTAGCAGGAACAAAGTATAATTTATTTTCAGCACCTCTAGCTAATTTGCCTAATTGGTTGTTGTGCTTGACAATCATTCCAGATTTTAAGTTTTTCATATGTAGTTTTCTCCTTTCAATTTTCCCGAAATTTGATTATATTAAGTATAACATAAAAATAGAGATAATAGAACATGGCATAATAATTATTTTAATGTTTATGGGCCTTATGCCTGTATTTTGATTTTAACAGGTTTAAAACGTGTTAGAGTGCAATTGTATAGGGATATAGGTTATGAGGGATTAAAGGTGGTATTCTGTGCGTGGTATTTTAGTCAGAGCCAACCGGAAGAAGGGATTTTATATAATTTATACTTGGACAAAAAGAAAAGACTAGGTTTTGTGTCCTAGTCTTTTAGATCCCTTCAAGCTATTTTACATCTAGTAAGTATTGTTTGTCTCGCTCCAGCGTATTCTGCATGGTCTTTTATTGTTCCTTTGATTTTTACTAATTGGCCTTGTTCTAATTCTTGACATGTTGCTGTTTTCCAGATAAAAACATTTCCTTCATAATCCAAGAATTTTAAAATGTCTGTCGTTCCCCATTGTGTTTCAAAACTGTGACACGCTACAAACTTTAATTCGACTTGGATTTTCTGTCCGATTGAACCAACATAACCGGATATTAACTCTTGTTTTTGCAATGTTGCTTTTTGCTCCTTGATAATTTCTCTTTCTATGTGGCGTGTAAAACTTGAAACGATGCTTGCTGCAAATCCCATGTTTTTATAAGTTGTAACTTCATCCAGTGCAATAATTTTAATGTTGTTTAGATAATCGTTTGTTTCTTCAAGTTCTTTAGCCCATGTAATGCTTTTTTGAGCTAATTCTAAATCCTGGTCTGTTGTTTCAGGATATTCATATCTTTTTCTTTCTTCTGGTGTCGCGGTCATAACATCGACTGCATAATCTGCTGTAGCATGTTTTTCAAGTTCCTGTGCTTTAGTTCTGCTAATCCAACCTGATTCTCTGATACAAGCTGATACATAGGTTAGATATTCTTCTAGATCATATTTTCTTTGCAATCCTGATCCGTCTGGAATTCCTTCGAATTCTTCTAGCCAAGATGAGTCTAGGTATGCTTCTAATAATTGTGCGTATGCTTCTGGATTATTATGTCCAGTAAAATCCTTTAAGCAAGTTTTGCCCACTGCCTTATATTCGCCAGATTCAGTGTTTTTAACTAAATATAGCATTTTCCTTTTTCTAGTAGAATGACAATGTTCACAATAATTTCCATGAGTTCTGTAATTTTCTGGGTATGTTTCCCCTGCAATGGTTTTAATCAAGTTTGCTGAATCGTGTGGTTCTATAGATCCGATGAATTGCCAGTTTGCAATTTGTGGAGGATTGCCGATAAGATCCAAGGTATAAACTTTATTGACCGTTTTGAGTTCTTCGTTGCGGATGGTCTCAGTGCTGAGAATGTTTAGTACAAAGGGTTCGCAATTCAGTTTTACAGCCTTTTTATTGAGTTTAGCAAGTTTGGCCTCAAGTGCTTCAATGTTTACATCATAAATTTTGAATTCAGCCATTTGAAAAACCTCCTTTAATATATGTAATCTGATATTTATATTATAGCACAGAATTGATAAAAATAGTCATGTCTAGAAAAATTATTTTTACATCTAATAGAGGTTTAAAAGGGTTATGTTTTGCTATCGGCATAATTCGATTACAAGTCAATTGTGAGCGTGTAGGAGGATTTTAGGACAAAGAAAAAAGAACTAATTGCTTAGTTCTTAGTTTTCCATCATTTCTTTTAAACTCTCTTGATCCCTATATCCTAATTTTTCATAAGAAAACATTAATTGCTCGAATTGATCTAATGTTAAGTTGTGGTCTTTTAAGGTTTTAACTATTTTTTGTTTCCTGCGCTCGGTTCGCTCTTTGTCTTCTTGCTCATCATCTTTTTGCGCTTGCTCTCTTTCTGTATTTAGTTCTTCAAAAGTTTTATCTAATACCATTTCATTTTCTGTATAGATTTCAGTAACAGTCAATTG
>Ga0209318_1001231_pt1 | contig 17365 bp, 16 predicted proteins | sample RifGroE1_FD_183999 | JGI IMG/M metagenome (GOLD analysis project Ga0209318, IMG submission 183999) | Groundwater microbial communities from Rifle, Colorado, USA - Groundwater E1 (SPAdes) (version 2) | ecosystem: Environmental > Aquatic > Deep subsurface > Groundwater | place: Rifle, Colorado...
AGTAGTAGTGTATGTAAGGGGTATGTGAAATACGACGCGAGGCGGAGGCAGTTGCATGACCAACCATCGCCACCCGCATGACCAACATAGGTGGTTGCATGACCAACCATAGGCGGTTGCGTGACCAACATCGCCGCTGCATGACCAACCATCGCCACCCGCATGACCAACATAGGTGGTTGCATGACCAACCATAGGCGGTTGCGTGACCAACATCGCCGCCGCATGACCAAACATCGCCGCCGCATGACCAACCATAAGCGGTTGCATGACCAACCATAGGCGGTTGCATGACCAACCATAGGCTGTTGCATGAGCGGGCAGGTGCGTTGCATAGCAACCGGGCGTCCACTGCGCGCTGCATGTGGTTGGCGATGCGCTGCATGTGCGCGACGATGCGCTGCATGTGCGCGACGATGCGCTGCATGTGCGCGGCCGAGGATGTGATAAAATCGACGGAATCGGAAAAAAAGAATTTTTAAAACTATTTAAAAAAATATGGCAACAAATTCTGAAATGCGTGGAGCGGGAGCGGCGGACGAAGCGGTGGACCTGACTGAGGGCGAGAAAGCGCTGTTGGCGATTTTGCAAGCGAAGGAAGCGAACGCGGAGCATCAGGCGAAGGCGGCAAACGAGGGACTCCTGATGCGCGGCGCGTTCCACCCACCACCACAAACGAGCGACGCACAAGCGAAGCAGAGGCTGTCAAATGCAGTGGCGCAAGAAATCAGCCCTGCGCGTGAGCGTGCAGAGGCCGCAAACTATGGAGCACCGAAGGACACATTTACTGGCGACATCTTATCGTGGTGGGACAAGGTTGCAGCAATCGAGAAGGCGGAAATGAAGCCCAAAGCCGTCACCATTGATTGGCCACTAAGCGCGTATACACCAAGGAAGAAAATTAGGGCTGGATGGTACGTACCGGAAGAGCTGCTGCTTCATTTGAATATGGACGGCATCAGTTTAGTGATGGCGCCGCAGACAAGTAAGGCAGGCAACGAGTACTGGTACATGCAAATATTTGTCGGCCACGGCGACGAAAGAAAGTTGCTATGCAACTACATCTACGCAGTGAGGGCCCTAGATGGGTTCATATTCAAGCGGAGCTCATTCTCTGAGGAGCTGCTGCGTTGCTTGAATAATGTTCACGACGCCATATCGGAGAAGGTGGCCGCGGGGAGAGACTACAAGGATGAAAATGAGCGCGGCAGTCTACTCTACAGGATCCTCAAGGGCGGCACCGAAGCCTTCAAGGCACAAAAATGAAGACCCAGCGGGGTTAACTAAACACTTTACGTAGCAAGCGCTCATCAGAGGCGTCTGCTCTTTTTCCAAACTGACTATGAATCGCTGCGGTGGCCTCAGCGGCCGATGGTGACCCAAGGGCGTTGAGGATTTTCGCGACGAAGATCGAGAACCAGCCGCAGAGACTAGATGATTTCAGCTGCGATGTATACGGGTACCACTTGATGATCTGATGGCCCTGTTTGTGCAGCCTATTAATTATGTAGCCATCTGACGGCAAGCCGCTACCGGTCGCCCGTTTGTTAGACGGACCTAGCGGGTCATAGATGTAAACGCAGTCTGAAAGAGGAGCAATAACGATCCAATGGACGCCAGCGCCGTAAGTAATGTCTGTATTAACGACGACTGGGTCCCGCTTCAACCTGAAATTGTCCGACATCGCCCACGTCAGACCATTTCTTTCGATGTCCTCGGAGGAGATCATAGGAGCTTCAGTGTCACGCCCCTCGCTTTTTTTCCTCCCTTCGGCTTCTCAACCACATCATCATCCGTCTTGCGTGGGCGAGAGAATGACTCAGCAAGGATATCCGACGTTTTCCCAGCGAGTTCTGCGAGTGCGTCGTCCTCCTTGATGTACCCGCGCTTCACAGCTGCCTTGGTAGCAGCCTCAGTTGCGGGCTTAATCAGTTTACCGATGATCTGCGGAGCCTGGATCTTCCGGTCGGCGCTTAAGTCAGTAACAACATTGTCTGCTACGTCCTTCAGAGCGTCAGTGAGGGCCGAATCCTTGATGCCTGCCTTCTTCTGGATGGCGTCGGCGATCGGACGGACCAGTTGTGGAGCGAGCTCCTTAACTGTGGGGCCGACGACCTTCCAAACGTTGCGGGCTGCGTCCTTAATCTTTGACCAACCAGTCTTCACCACGTCGAGGAAGGACCCACCCTTGGCGTGAGCTGTGTACGTGCCCTTCCGAATCATCTTCTGATTGACTGCCATCGCTGCCCGTTTGACTTCCTTGCGGATGGAGGGTGGCAAGTCCCCGATTGCAACCTTCATCACATCTGCGATTGCACCTTCCACGAGCGGGGCTCCATAGTCTCCGAAGCCGTATGTGCGTCCGCGTTTGCTGTACTTAGAGCCACCAGCGCCCACAGCGGTCAGATGCTTGCCGAAGATGCTGCGGATCAGTTCGTTAGCGACATCTGCGGCGTGTCTCTCGCCAAGTCCCATGTCCATAAGCAGATCAATGAGTTCCTTGCGCATGATCTTGGCGAGCTTGGCGAAGAATGCGTACGGCTTCAGGTTGATGAGGCTCAGATCCATCTTCTCGTAGCGGGGCTGACGCTCTAGAAACCACTTCTTCAGCCCTGCGCCAACTGCGTTCGGAGGGCGCGCGCCACGACCCATAGCCAGACTTGGCGGCATGGCACCCGAACCAAGTAGTCCACTGAGCCCCCTGACCGCCTTGCTGATGATCGGAGCAATGATTGGGATAAGGTAGGGAGCCAATGTCACAGCACTTGCGGCAATAGCGCCCACAGCCCCGCCGCGAGGCTTATACAGCGCTTCCTGGTCGCGCATTCCATCCGCATAGGTTTTGACACCCAAGTCTTCGCGCTTCTTGCGCTGCGCATCTGACGGTGGGATTGCACCGTAGAGCGTTCGTACGATATCTTCTTGCGATGGGTCCATGGCATCCATCCCGGTAGCTGGTACTGTTGAGTATGATAGGCGTCCGTCCATTATGATTTTACACACATGTAAAACCTACATGTCTACCCGCATAACATACTCTAAGGAATTGACATCCACGCTGGAGACGCTGGATGGTACTATTACTTTTGACAACGAACTCATGTTCCCGCCCAACACACGCGCCAGATACGTCGAGCTGATGAGCGTTTTCTTTACGAGGCACATTCCCAACCTGTACATCCTCCCAGTGTCAGCAACCAACCCAGTGGAGTACAACAACTCTTGCATCCAGTTCAGCATCAGCGCGGGTGCCGTTTGGCATACCCTGCAGTTCGATCAGGGCCTCTATACGGTTTCCGACATCCAGGATGCAATCAATGCGACGATCGCAGCCGACCACTACTGGCTCGACAACAATGACCCAGGCTTCGCTATGTCATACAACATAGCTACCCAACGCGTGTTTGTCACGATTGACAACACCAAGCTTGCAGCCGTCAACTACGAACTATGGATCAACTTCATATACTCACCAACGACCAACGGAAACTTGGGCGAGCTTCTGGGGTTCACATCCATTATCAACCATGATGGGCTTACTGAAGCGGATGAACTGCCAGCAATGGATGTGTATGGGCAGACAATATCTATGAATCTGGATGGACTCGGCCCGCTGACGACAGTCAATGGAATTCGGTCAACCGAGATCTGCAACATACCAATTGCTGGTACCGTACTCGGTGACACCCATGTGTTTCCATTCGCTGCCTTGAAGACCAAGCAGATCTTACTGAGTCAGTGCCCCGATCGCATACCATCACTCTCTTTCAAGTTCTTTTCATCGCGCACATGGCCAGAAGATGGCACCAAAAAGAGTATATTCGGCGTCGATGGCAGCGTCATAGTCACGCTCGATATCTCATACGTGTAATCAGTGGCACCAATGCGGCGCCACGCAGCGATGGAGATTACTTCTTTTTCGCCGCAGTCTTCCGAGCCTTGTATGGGTCCACTTGGAATCCATAGTACTCCTTGGCCTTGACTTTTCGTCCACCGCGCGGCGCCAGGGAGTTGGAGGTGTCAGCGACGCCCTCACGCCCATAAGCGATGTTGTAGGATGCCAAGATTTTGGCAAGGTTCCCCGGAGCGTCATCCTCTGACTGCGCCTCTTCCACCAGTTTCTTCCTCTTGTGATGCAGGTTCACGGCCTCGCCCACGAAGCCAATTGGGTCGTAGAGTACTGGACGACCGCCGCATAGATAGTTCTCTTCAATCACCGTGCCCGTTAGAATGTTGTGATCCATTGTTTTCTACCTCCATAAAACATCTACGTACACCCATGTCGCGCGCAGAAACATATAGGACAGTTGACGACCCCATCTACTACGCCACGCTTCGCGAAGCAGGCATCAGCAACCAGACCGCACAGCGCGAGTCTGGCCTCATTACAACCCCGAACGGATACGGCTCACTCGCATCCCCACTCAATGGCCCATCTCCCAAGCAAGTCGTGTTCGACCATGCCGGTGCGGATTGCAAGACGATGCGCTGGAACAATTGCGCCCTGAAGTTGACCATGTACTTCCATCTCACAGGAGATACAACCGCGCAGCTCCCACAAGTTACAGCAGTCACCAACACTTCTTCGAGAGGAATGTTCTACAACGTGCCAGCATGGAACATGGTCGGGTCACTCATCTCATCCGTCGTGCTCTACATTAACGAGACTGAGATCTACAAGAGTACTGCTGGGCACTTCCTTGAAGACTTTACAGCCCGTCTGTTGCGCCAATACTCTTATGAGACTCTGGAGTCCATGGACCACACACTGTTCACACCAATCTACAGCAAGCGCTACTCAGCTGCAGCCACCACCGCAGTGACTCAAATACTAGCTGTAACGAATGCTAAGGGATCGGTAAGACCATTGGATGGGGTTGGAATACCAGTTGACGGAGATGGCGTGACTGTGCACGACCTAGCAACAGTAACAGCCGCCAATGTTCCTGAAGTATACGCTAAAGCCGACGTAGGTATTGTGTTAGGTGTGGATTCTATCATCAATCTTGCCAGAAACGAGGCTATCACTGGTTACAACGCGGATCTGAACCCTTACGTCAGCGATGCCAACCTTCGTGAGCGTGGTAAACGCTGGGCTACTGGAGCCACGCAGCGCAGGGCAATCACTCGCATCATTCAGTTCCGCGACTTGTTCCCAACCATCCCAGATGGAATCATCCGCAACATGCGCTCCTTCAAGATCGACATCACCTTCTCCGACAGCTTGGATCACCTTATCCACACTACAACACTCGCAGCTGGTGCAACCACGTTGGGTGGGGCAACAACATTCCAAGGCGCAGTGAGTGTAACCAAGTGTGAGCTAATCACCGACGTGTACACCCCAGAGGCCCTCAAGCAGATCCAACTCGCAACTGAGAAGGCTGGGTCGTCATCTGACATCCTGCCAATGCTCATCCCGAAGGTGATCACAAAGAACTATACCAGCGGCACCGACATCTCAGTCGGTAAGTTCGAGAACGTGGACAGCGTCCTTATGTTCAAGATTGGACGTGGCGTTGCTGGCACCGGTCTAACTTACTCCGACCAAGGCTCCACCATGCTGTTCACTGAGTTAACTAGTCTGTATGCAGCCCAAGGGCTCGCGTCAGCTGACTCTAAGACGATCACAGATGTCCAGATGGAGCTTGGTGGGTACCAATACCCATCTCGCCCACTCATCGTCACAACTGACGAGATCAATACCGGTAAGTCGGTTGACCCAACTCAGCTCTACTACGAGTATCGCAAGGCTATCGGGCGGCTTAACCGGTTGGACGGAAGCCCATCCATCCCACTGCAGTACTTCTCTACAACCTTGCCCATCATTTGGTTCCGCCCATGGTCCGACGAGGCTCCCCACCGGTCACCCATGAATGAGCTCATCGTGCGCGCGAGAGGAGGCGCAGATGCAACCAACGTGACATTCGTGGTCTTCGAGTATGTCGTATTCCGCATCAACGCTGATACGAGTGTCATGAAGATGTAAATGCATCCTCACAGCACCAAAGCCACACCACATCGTCGACAAAGCCACACCACATCGTAGACAAAAAGATGCGGCGCGCTTCACTTTTTGCAGGTTAGTCCTGCTTCAGAGACGATGATGCATGCTTGATAAGCGCGGCTTTACGGCGCTCGCGATACTCGACAATGAGGAAGTACTCCTCCTTGTCACGTATGACGAGATCCGCCGGGCTATCAAGATGGGTATCGACGTCTGCGAGGGACTCGATAGTTCTGGTGATGCGTGCCTCAATGTTTGCGCGTGCTGGGTCAACTGCCATATATGCGTATGCTGCGGTTAGTGGATGTGTATGTTTGGACCCAGCGAAAATCTGCGGCTTACTGCCAAAACAAGGTCACATACCGCTTGAATGGTGTCGAGTTGCGGATGAGAACCTTGGCCGTCGCATCAACTTCCCTAACCTCGCGCAGGTAGTGCTCAATACCCATCGAGTCGTCCGAAACAAGGATAGTGTAGTGGGACGACGGATTGAACCATTGCATATGTACAGCGATGGTCGTATTCGCTTCGATCGTGAGCTGCTCCGAGATGTAACCATCCTTTGTGCAAGGTGTTAATGGCGGTGTGGAAGCAATAACTTCTGTCTTCAATTGTACGGGGCGACGTGACTGGCCTTCTGACTTGATAACCTTAGTGGTGGACATTTTCTTGTCAGTCTAAATCATTGCATAACCAACGACCAACGACAATATTGTAGAAGCAACCGAACCAACAGCATGGCAGAACCAAAGATAATCAAGGGCGGGGCGTTCGGTACGCAGATAGCAATCCACTGTCCAGCGCCAGAGGCGCACAAATGCAAGTACTTCCCTGATGGCTACCTATCCTTTGTCATCGTCGGGCAACCAGGTAGCGGCAAGTCGATGCTGCTCCTCAGTATCATTCCCAACATCGAGGATCTCAAAGCAATCGTTATAGTGAGTCGAGTCGGGCGCAACCAAGTCTACGACGCCATCGAAGGATACTGTAAGGACCAAGAGATCGACTTCCAGATCTTCAACGAGCCGGACACGTTCAATGCATGCCTGGAGGACATGACGGAGGAATATGAACCGACTGACCACAAGTTGATCGTGTTCGACGACTTCTCACCCAAGGGCACTCAGCTGAGTGCATATACGAAGGCGATGGAGAACGTATCGATGATCATGCGGAACTACGGGTTCTATAGCATCTACATCACCCAGTCAGCCACGAATGTGCCCACCATAGTACGCAACAACGCCACTGTGCGCATTACATTCAATATGAGCGACACCTACGCCAAGAATAGTTACACCCACGACTTCATTAACGACGGCTACGGCGACAAAGAGGATATGAAGTACCTGATGGACGCGCTACAGAAACACCAACACTCCTTTATCATGACATTTCAGCCGCACTGCGTCTACATCAGCATCAAGAATCGGCTGCATCCGTACTCGGACGAAGCCAAAAAGAGGACGCCGCAAGTCGGTACAATGGGTCAATGAGCACCCAATTGCTTACAGCGTAGTCTTGAAGGTGGGCTTCCCACGCAGGTTTACAGCACCATTAATGACGTCCTCGATAAGCTTCATTTCTTTTTTCCGCTTCAGCACCTTGCCGCGTGTGCTACCGCGAGCAGCTATCATATTGCTTCTGGTGCGCATAACATCGACCGTCGTCTTCTTTACGTATTCAATGACTTGCTTCTCGCTATCTGGGTCGACTCCGGCTTTCTCCAATGCTTCGTATGGGAAGTCAGCAACAATACGCTCATCGCTACCGATTCCATTCCTTGTCGCCTTCATGAAATCGATGGCGAACGTCCACGCCTTCGAGCCTGGCTTCTTAATCTGCTGCACGTGTGCCAACCCTCCTTTACGGGCAAGGTTCTGCATGTCAGTCTTCGAGGCTGTGAACGACCGAGCCTGAAATAGGCCTTCTTGAGCAAGGCGCTTGATACTCAGTCTTTGGCCCGGTTCCAACTCCTCCAAAGCCGTTACAACCTTGGTAAGCTGTTCTTCCATATATTTGATCTGGTTACGACCATTTACCAACCCATCAACATAAGCATCGCTGTAAGCTTCAATAGACTCATCGTCTTCAGCAGTAGACCTTCGTATCTGTTCGTCGAGTTTGGTAGCCTCTGCATCCAGCTTAGCTTGTATTGCGGTCAGATCTGGGAGATCTTCATAACTTACTTCTTGGTTTTCATCCTCCAACGCATCTATATAGCGCTCATACGCTTCACGTTCGTTACCATCGAACCATTCTGCAGTTTCTCGAAGCGTGGCTGTCATCAAATCCAGCTTTCCGGTGGGTATCTGCTCTGGTAGGAGTACGAAACCCTTCTCCTCCAGCTCGTCATCGTTAAAGTCGAAGCTTGTCATTTCGTACAAATCGGGTTCCTTTCCTTTGCTAGGCCGGATGGTGTCCAAGTATGCTGTAGCCTCGGATGCCTTCACTGCTGCGGCATTTGCTATCGCCAGCGCTTTCTTAGCCTTAGCTTTGCGTGCAAACATATGCGTGTGTATGCGTGTGTAGTGGTGTGATTTTAGTGCGTGCATAAAATGGATCCATTACGCCCACCAATTACATTTGGACAGAAGCGCTATGCAGAGGAAGTGCTAGGCATGCCGGTTCTCACCGCCGTAGCACCACAGGAATACAACTATAACAACGCCACGCTGACGATCGACAATGCTTCAGAAACGTCAGCTGGCGCCATTACCGTCGCTGCTCAGACGATTGCAGGGCAAAAGACGTTCACATCAGTGCCGATTTGTACAGTCGAGCCGACGGAAGCGGGTGAATTGACCAACAAAGGGTACGTCGATGACGCTGTCGTAGGGATTAGATGGCGCACTTCAGTCAATCGGTTCCACGACTTCAGCGAGGGAGACCCGACTGGGCTAGCAGAGGGAAACCGATACATCGCATCCGCGACATACGAGGACTTCGATAAGGACACAATCTACACTTACCACTCGCTGGCGTACGTCGCTGAGACGCCAATTGAGGGCTGGGCAGTCAGAGTGACCGATGACGACAGCCCGGCATTCGCAAACCAGTGCATCACATTCAATGGCACCGACTGGGTATCGTTCGCAACCGGAGTTGACCATGACTCGCTCATTGGCGTTCCAGTCGACAGCTATACACACACGGAGATCAATTCTCACATTGATACCACCGAGACCGACCCTCATGCTGGCCAAGACTTGCGCACCACTGCCTCCCCAGAGTTTGCTGCGGTAACCTTGGCTAGCATGACAGCGGCTAACGACAGTTTGATTCTGTATGGAGCCAACACAGTTCAAGCTGCATCCATCACAACCTCGGATGAGACGGTTACGCTGACCGCCCATGGAACTACGTTGACTATGTATGCATCAGAAGCAACTTTAGAGACAACTGCAACTGAGCTGAACCTAGTGAACGCCACATCAGAGGTGACAATGCTAGCCGACAACATCGGTATCACTGCTGAAACCATTATACTGACTGGAGGCGTCGAACTTGGAGGCGCCGTCATCATAACTGACGATACTGAGTCCGCGGACATCGGCACTGGCTCTTTGATCTCAGCTGGAGGTATCGGCATCTCCAAAGCTGCGTTCATAGGCGGCGCACTCAACGTTGTTGACGAAACTGAGTCTACGACCACCGCTACGGGTTCTGTTATCACTGCTGGTGGACTCGGAGTTGCTAAAGCTGCGTTCATAGGCGGTGCTGTCAACGTTACTGACGCTACTGACTCCACGACAACTGCGACTGGGTCTGTTATCACGGCTGGAGGTATCGGCATCTCCAAAGCTGCGTTCATAGGCGGTGCCGTCAACGTTACAGACGCTACTGACTCCACGACAACTGCGACTGGTTCTGTTATCACGGCTGGAGGACTCGGAGTTGCTAAAGCTGCGTTCATAGGCGGTGCTGTCAACGTTACCGACGCTACTGAGTCCACGACCACCGCTACTGGTTCTGTTATCACTGCTGGAGGGGCTGGCGTTGCAAAAGATGTGTGCATCGGCGGTGACTTACTATTCAAAGATGGTGGAGCTACCGGCCACGGAGTCTTCGGAGACACTGAGTTGAATTTAGGTACAGCAGACGGGTCCATAAAGATATTGAAGGACCGCCCGTTGGAATCAAAGGATGCAACTGTTCTGAGTGATATGCCCATCGTCATCTACCAGCAGGGCTGGAGCGGTAACACTGACAGCTCGATAACTGTATACGACGACACATCAACCAAACTAAATTTATCGACGGCTGGCGAACTGTCCATTCTGACAAAGATCACATGCGAGGGTGATCTAACCATATCAAGCGGCACCCCAGCAACGTATGCGCTGCGGACTCTGAATGGCGCTACAGACGCTAAGCAACTGAATGTGATCAACGATACCCAGTCTACATCCGTGTCAACCGGCTCAACGGTGCTCGCTGGAGGAGTCGGGATCGCCAAAGCTGCGTTCATAGGCGGTGCTGTCAATGTAACCGACTCTACAGAATCCACTACCACTGCTACGGGTTCCATAATCACGGCTGGAGGACTCGGAGTCACCAAAGCTGCGTTCATAGGCGGTGCTGTCAACGTAACCGACTCTACCGAATCTACAACAGTCGCCAGTGGATCCATAATCGCAGCTGGAGGACTCGGAGTTACCAAAGCAGCGTTCATAGGCGGTGCTGTCAACGTAACTAACACAACAGACTCCACGTCTGCGTCAACTGGGTCCGTCATCACAGCGGGTGGTATTGGCGCGGCAAAAAGAATTTGGTGTGACCGGGCTATCACTGGCGCCTGTGTGAATGGTAAGGTGACTGCCGTGGACTCGGCTGCTGGGACAACGACGCTCACAGTTTCTGACAACCAACACATCTACGTTCAAGGTATCACCACCCAGACAATTAAGCTTCCAGTGCTCTCCACTTTGACGAATGGGCATACCTACCACATCCATAATGTTTCCACTGGCGCTGTAACGGTCACTGACAGCGATGCCACTGTCATAGCGAAGTTGCTGGACGGGCAGCGTGCTGAGTTTATAAAGCTGACTACAGCTTGGAATATCTCGACTCGGGTACCAATTGCTAATTCTACTACGTTGGATGTAATGACGTCTGCGCAAGCAAAAATATTTAATGGGTTGCCACCACCGACGCTGATCATAAAGAGCGGCCTCAGTGACACTGTCGCCACAAATAGTACCGTTGATGTAGCATTCGCTACTGCTTTCCCAACCGCCTGCACATCAGTTGTGGTGACTGGTGTCAGAGAAGCTGCTGCTACATCATATGGGCACATGGTGTATGGTTTGTCGACTGCGGGGTTCTCGATTCGATCCTGCAACGCCATCGCTGTACCTTGCTACTGGATCGCCACTGGTTACTAATTTGTTCAACGTGCGATGTTCAGAACCGACGGACGATGTATCTTTTTGTGTCTGGGTCTGGATTGCGCCCACGCCATGTTGTCTTATTCAAGTCTCGCGGGCCACTTGTCGCAACCAATGCCGGCTTCGTCGCGTCTTTGAACGAGCTGCTGATGCGGTTCATTGTCGTATGGAGTACCTCACCGCGCAGTAGCGACTCGAGGACGTCCATTGTTATCTTCTCTTGCTCTGCTTTCTGCACTCCCTTGGCTCGGATATGGTATGCAAGCGTGTACTTACCCTTCTTCAAGCCGAGTATCTCCATCCCATATACCTTCGGGCGTACGAAGAAGCCGCGTATAATCTTACCCTGCTGCACCTCGCTTATGTCGTCCTTCAGTTGACCCAAGTCGGAGCCAATCAACCGTGGAGCGACGGCTTTGAACTTGTCTAGCGTCGCCTTGTGCACTACCATGGAGTCTGTGTCGCCATAGAAGTACGCATGGTCCCAATCTTTAAACCCGTCGACTGCCTCGATGGCCCGGTTCATGATGACCTTTGAGAACGATAGGATGAATGACCCAACATGTGCTGGCCGCCTAGGCTTCGGGTTCTCCTTGACGCCCAGCATGCATTGGTTGTTGTTGGCCAGTATGTAGTCGGATACAACCTCCTTGTTCAGGTATATCCTATCGGCGTCGTTCAGTTCATCGTCGTCGTCGTCGTCGCTACCCGATTGGATAACCTTGAGTCCGTTAGTAATGTCAACGTCGAACTGGGTCACTTCACCGTCGTCCGCGATCTCGTATGCAACGTTTCGTGGGCGCTCTGACATCTTGCCATACGAACTGTTCATGGTAAGCTTGGTAGACACGTCCAGGGCTGAGTTGCCGTCCTTCTTCGCCTTCCTGCGCATCTCGAATAGGCGCACGATTGGCTCGGTAAGGTACGCCCGTCTGTAGGGCCACAAGAGCGCCTTATGCACTGTTGTAACTCTCGCTCCGTTGCACCTGATCGCTTCCGCGATGTCGATCGTCGTCTTGATCGTGTGCCGCGGCTCAACGCCGTACTGAAGTAGCCCTTCTTGGCTGTGCGTCGCGAGTAGTGGCGTCACGAGTGTATCCTCGATGTGCTCTGGGTACTCAATGTCGCACTCGATGACGCCGAGCAGGAAGTCTGTGTTGTCCATAATCCTCGTCATTTCATCCTTGCTTATGCCGCTCATAGGCAGCTCCTCGTACGCCCTCGGTTTAGTTGGGTCACCCATGTCGGTCATCCGTTGCTTGACTGATTCCAAGTCGGTGGCCCATTCTGGAGTGCCTGTTGGATATCTGAAGGTCGCCATGGCGGACGGATACAAGCTTGTGGCATCCAAGTCAGTCAAGTAGTCATTGCAGTCGGCATGGAGTTGCTTTAGCTGCGCCTGGGAGTCGGCATCAGCGCCTTTGGCAACTAATTTATGGATGAGCGCCACATCGGACTTGCTTACGAACTCCGACTTCTGTGGAAAGCATCTGCCGCCCTGTATGGACTCGCGAATGAACTTGTCGACCGCATGGTTGGTGCATATAGTGATGTCTGGCTGGATTGCGCCGCGGAAATCGTATACACCGGTTGAGTCGAGAACGTATTGGATAGCGAGGGATGGTAGCGTCATGAAGTCGCATGTGTTGAGCCCTGTGCACTCCTTCATAGCCGCCGCATACTTGTCCCATACCATATGCAATGCGACGCAGTCCATCTTCTGATACGCGATACTGACAGCCTTGAAGTCGAATGTGTCGCAGTTGGCGAACTTGGGTGGTATGCGGACCACATTGCCGTCGTCGTCTTTGGTTATGGGCCAGTAGTCTTCGTGTGGGACTGGGCCGACGTACTCGAGCCTGTCCGCACGCGCGAACATGTGTGGGAAGTGTGTCTTCCTGAATTCTTCGCTCAGCTTGAACGACCTGCAGCAGTCGGCAAGGCTCTGGGAGATCGTCCTGTATGAGTCGCGGAACTCTATGAGCCCACCCTTCAACGTCAGCGATATGATACCGTTGGCATCGATCATCTTATCGAACTTCAGTGTCTTGGACTTCCACAACAGTTGCGCGTCGAACCGAGACCCGTTGTGGGCATAGAAGATCTGCTTATGAGCATTCATGGCTTCTGTGCGCAACAGTTTTGTCAGTTTCTCTTCCTCAGCCGCACTCATATGACAGTCGTCGTCCTTCATCGCGTACGCGGCCTTCTTGTTGTTTACCACTGAAGCTATGTAGTCTTCTATTTGACTGTTGTGGTGTGCTGTGAGATCCACCAAGAATGCTTCGAACTTCTCCTGGGCATCGAGGCCGTAGAAGATGCGCACGTCTTCCGGGTTGGCGACAGAATGGCGCAGCACTCCCACGTTATACATGCGATGTGCTGGGTGTACCTTATCGCCATCGACGTATGTCTCACAATCCCAGAACCATATAGCTGGCGCTGGCTTAGCTTCTGATGCTTTACGTTCCTTGCGGCAGTAGCCCTTGCACACGAGTTGGTCATTCGAGTCGATCATCCAAAGCCCCTTCGCTACTTGTCTGCAGCATCTATTACAGGTGCCGCGCCTCATCATTGCTGCAAAGCCGTCATACTGCACTGTAGAATTGTCCAACGCCTGGTATGCAGCTTGAATCTCTTTGTCAGACATGACCCACATGTTCAGTCCTCGCTTCGCTGGCTTGACTACCACTTCCTTGGTTGTGTCAAGTGTTGGGTCGCGGTCATCTGAAGTTCTGAAGAAGTCGTCGCTACTAATGCGGTGCAGCTGGCTCATATCTCGGATGAGTATGTAGTGCCCGTCCACCAAGCCTAAGTTCAATACTTGGTGCTCTGGCCCGTATCGCTTAGGGTGTGTACTGGTCACAACGGTGTGCGCAACGAACTCATGAAGACAGATAACGCACGGCCCCTTCAGCATACTCGCATAGTGGCTTAATTGAGTGCGGTGAACTGCGGCTGGTCGCTTTCCTTTTTGGGTCGTTACATCGCCTTTCCACTTGAACCCGCTCTGCGCGACGCACTCGAAGAAGCATAGCTTGTCGCTTGTCGGATTAAATATAATCTTCGACAACTCCTCGCATCGGTCTGCCTTGATAAGGACTCCGCCTCGCCCAACTATTGGCAGCAGCTTGAATGTGACCGATATGGTACGAAACTTTGTAATCTCTGCGTATGCATCCGACTTGTCACATATGTTGTCCAACTTCGCGGTCTCGCGTATCAGCCACTGCTCCAGCTCTTCCCGAATGTTATCAGAGTCGGTGAGGTCGGCATCGAACTTGAATTGCTGCAGGTTGATCTCCCTATACTTATTGAACTGATCCTCGTTGAAGTAGGGCCCATTCTTATATTCTTCGTATCTGTCGATAATGGCGCCAAATGCTTCATCATCAGTGTCGTCGAATTCTTGCCGCTCAACCTCATGCCGTATGAAATCTCCCAGTGGCGCTATGAAGTTATGGAGTGCGTCGAACTCATTCGCTGCTGCTGCCTTATCGGATTGGCTGGCTTGAATATAGTTCTTGCGAGCCTCCACGAGTGCAGGCGATGGTAGTAGCGCCCTAGCTTCATCCAGATCGTCGCCAGACTTGTAGTAGCTATTCACATCGGCAACGGCGCCCATCGTCATCACAACCCGATAGTTCTCGCTGGAATCATTGGCACGCTTCAGGCGCCTCGCTTCGACTCTCTTTGCAATCTCAGCCGCAACGAATGCTTCCCTGTCATATGGCTTGAGTTCGTCTGCGCGCCTATTAACAACTGTGATGTCGCGCTTTGTGGGCTGTACATCCTCGCTAATCGCTCTGAGGATATCTTCAGCGTTCATCGCGTTCTCCAGTGCCCACTCGACTGCCAATATGAAGTTGACTACCTCCACCTTCTCCATCACATAGGCTGCGCGTCTGAATCGCCTATGTATGCTACGATATGTTCTCGCAGCGTATGGGCACCCATCTTCACCCAGCTCCTCATGTACGTTGTGGTTTCGATCCTCAGCTGGTAGCCGTCGTATTCGTGTGAGCCCCATCTTCTCAAACTCTCTATTCGCCTCTTCAGCCAACAATGCGTCTGATATGTCCCCTATATCACCCTCCTGCGCCCGCAGTTTGGCTATTGCTTCCACTAGTATCTCTTTGTCAGCCTTCGTCACCCTAGAATAATTTTCTATACCGACTGACCTCCGCGCCGCTGGTGTTTCCTTTCCAATCAGGCTCTTCAAGTCGCCCAGATTCAGCCTGCGTAGTTCTGCGCGCATCTTCATCTCTGCTACGTCCTTCGAGCTACCGGTCTCCCGGACTTCCTTGGCCTTGGCCTTCTCGGTGAGGTAATGCTTGGTTAGTAGGTACCGCATCTCTGGTTTCGTGTATGCGCGCTTCGTAACTTCGTTGGTCAGCCGCTGCCCTGTCACCTGCATCTTATCTTTTAATTGTGTCGCTGGCATCTCCAACCGGTTCCATTCATCTATGGCTCCCGGTGTCTCCACAAGGTACTGCTTAATAAAAGTTTCGGTGTACTGTGGCTTCCGTCCCGTCTGAGTTACTAATGAATCGAATGCTGCTACGGGTGGTAGTGGTGCTGCGACTGGCGGTGGTGGTGGTGATGGCTGCAAAATCGGCCGCCGCGGTGCTCTTATCGACGCTAGACTGCGGCGTTTCGGTCGTTGTATTTGTGCAGCGCTCGACGTCGACGGTTGGTCCGTGATCGACGGTTGGCTCACTGACGGCCTGCTCACTGACGGTTGGCTCACTGACGGCCTGCTCACGGCCCATGGTTCGCGCGCAATAGATTCCATAAACTCGTCCATGGAGACCCCTAGTTTGGCCATACGGGCCCGTAAATCTGATACAAGGTCGTCGGCCGCCGTCGGCTGGAACGCTGGGAGTGGGGTTTGCATTTTTTTTGGAGAGTTTTTTTTTATTTTAGGCGAAAAAAAAGTTCTAAAAAATCCATTTTACGAAAATAGTGCTTTTATTCCGTCGCTCAGCAAACCAGCTGATTTGCAGTGCATCGCGATAGCTTTCATGCACTCCGATATGAGTTTCCGGTCTGTCACGAAGATACTGCCGCTCCGCACCTTCCCCAGCAGCCCGCGGATGACAATTTCGTCGCCGACGCATATGGTTCCTTCGCCGTAGAAGTCGCCCCGCTTGTGCCGGAACGACGCGCACGCAAAAGGGAACTGATTGATGAAGAATTTGATGTCGGTGTACCCTTTCAGCGTCTGCCGCTCATGGTCGTAGTCGGTTAGTAGGTACATCAGCCCGTCGGAGTTCACTGGGAGCGTCGGCCACCCGACAGCGATCTGCTCCATACGCTTTCCGCCCATATCCACCGTCATCGCGCCGATGTCGGGGTGTGGGGTGAACCCGTCGCTCAGTCTCATGCTAATTAGGCCCGAAATTATAGTTTCCATATTTTTTAAATAGTTTTAAAAATTCTTTTTTTCCGATTCCGTCAATTTTATCACATCATCGTCGCACACATGCAGCGCATCGTCGCGCACATGCAGCGCATCGTCGCGCACATGCAGCGCATCGCCGCGCACATGCAGCGCACATGCAGCGCATCGTCGCGCACATGCAGCGCATCGCCAACCACATGCAGCGCGCAGTGGACGCCCGGTTGCTATGCAACGCACCTGCCCGCTCATGCAACAGCCTATGGTTGGTCATGCAACCGCCTATGGTTGGTCATGCAACCGCTTATGGTTGGTCATGCGGCGGCGATGTTTGGTCATGCGGCGGCGATGTTGGTCACGCAACCGCCTATGGTTGGTCATGCAACCACCTATGTTGGTCATGCGGGTGGCGATGGTTGGTCATGCAGCGGCGATGTTGGTCACGCAACCGCCTATGGTTGGTCATGCAACCACCTATGTTGGTCATGCGGGTGGCGATGGTTGGTCATGCAACTGCCTCCGCCTCGCGTCGTATTTCACATACCCCTTACATACACTACTACT
>Ga0209318_1001232_pt1 | contig 17359 bp, 30 predicted proteins | sample RifGroE1_FD_183999 | JGI IMG/M metagenome (GOLD analysis project Ga0209318, IMG submission 183999) | Groundwater microbial communities from Rifle, Colorado, USA - Groundwater E1 (SPAdes) (version 2) | ecosystem: Environmental > Aquatic > Deep subsurface > Groundwater | place: Rifle, Colorado...
GCCATCGAAGCTGCCTCCGATACCCCCGAGCCGCCCGACGAGGCCCATGTCGCCCTCGTTCAGGACGCCCTCCATCGGGAATACATCGCAGCTCCCAGCTTTGACTCAACTCGCGACGATCGCCATGTTCGTGCTGCACTTCGGGCGAACGGCGACCTCGACGAATACCACCGGCTTCTCGCCGTCCCACCCCCAGCCGCCCCCGGACTCCCGGCTGAGTTGCGGGCGCTCTCGGAAGCGGCGACGGCCGAGGAACTACGCGAGGCCGGATGGCGGATAAGGCACCCCAGCGGTCTGTGGGAAGACTTCACCGCGCGGTTTGAGTTCCGAGAGGCCGCCGTCAACTACGTCCGCGCTCTGGCCAAGACACCGGGAGAGCCCCAGCCATGACCTACGTCTTTGAGTCGGCGTTCAGCGTCGGTGTTCAGCCGTGCGACACGTTCAAAGGCCGGGACGAGCTGGGCGAGCGAGGCATCCGCGGCAATCGTCATTCGTGCTACGGACCGTGGCCGCACGTGGCTGGAGTCGAGCGGTGCGCCGGGTTGGTCTCGTTCTGTGGGGCGTGCGTCAGTGACCACCATCAGAACGGTTGGGACACCTGCCCGGTGGCCGAGACACCGGGAGAGTCTGAATGACAGCCCAAGACGCACCCCACGCTCATCGCTGGATGGAGTACAGCATACGTCCCGTTCACTGCGGCGACTGCGGCGTTGACTCCGGTCTTCTCGGCTGGCACGGCGACGGGGCCCTTTGTCTCGGTCTGGAGTGTCAATGGATCGACTCGGACGGGGATCACGTCACCGCTGACGTTCACTCGAACGACTGGTACGAGGGATACGAGCAGGGGCAACGCGAACGGGACGCCGCCCCCGGACCCCGAGAGGACTGCGACACCAGGGCCGCATATGGTGGCGACCGGGAGAGCCCCATGAGTGACATCTTCGACCGGCTTATGGCTCTCTGGCAGGAGCCGTGGTCCGAGGAAGCCTATGGCGAGGCGCAGATGCTCCTAAGCCGTCTCCGTGCCGTCCCACCCCCAGCCGCCCCCGGACTCCCGGCTGAGTTGCGGGCGCTCTCGGAAGCGGCGACATCGGGCGAATGGGCGTGGTTCGATGACGGCCCCGGTTCGCCCTATCTCGCCACCGTGAAGATGGGCCGCGTGTACGTCATGGGCTTCGCCCGGAAGGGGATGCAGTTCGCGCAGCCGGTGTTTCAGGTCCGGCAGGGCAACCGTCCGGGATCGGGCGTCATGCAGACGGCAGCTGAGATCGGCCCGAACTGGAAGAAGCATCCCGACGCCGCGCTCATCGTCGCCGCCGTCAACTACGTCCGCGCTCTGGCCGAGACACCGTCAGAGCCCGCCCATCCGCGTTCGTGTTCGTCCTGGTTCGCCAGTGACGCCACGACCGGCGAGGGCATCTGCGATTGCGGGCTGGCCGAGACACCGGGAGAGCCCGAATGATCCGCGACTTCCTCAACGCCCTGTCCGTGATCGCCACCCTCCTGGTGTTCGCCCTCGTGTCCGGGGCCATCGTCGGGGCGTTCTTCTACGGGCTGTTCTCGGTTGCTGGGATGGCACCGTGAGCCCGCGCCGGTTCGCCTCAATGCAGGACGCTTGGGACGACGTGATGGCGCAGATGCCCGAGGGCTGGGTGATGCGCGGCCTGACGTTCATCCCGGATGGCAGCGTGCGCGCACGTCGGCGCGGTGCTCATTGGCGGGCTCAGGCGGTCCGCCGGCTTGATCTCGGCCTCAGGTCAACTGGCATGGTCGGGATTGGCGACAGCCCTGAAAGCGCACTTACGAGGCTGGCCGATCATCTCTCGGGCGTGCGGAGCGAACCGCACGAAGTCGCGTGATGACCACCCCCCGTCGTATCCAGCGGAAGCGGACCAAGGGCTGGCGGATGCCCGAGGGCGCGATCTACGTTGGACGGCCGTCGCGATGGGGCAACGACGCCCGTGTCGGTGATTGCGCCGAGTGTCGCTGGGGGACGCATGACGGCGAGCATCGGCCCATGACGGCCGCCGACGCCGTGGAGGACTACCGGATCGGCTGGGAGGCGATGGCGGCGGCCGAGGCGAGCATCGGGCGGATGACCCCCGAGGAGATCCGACAGACCGGCGTTTCCGGGGTTCAGGTGGACCTGTTCGCCGACATTCGCGGCCACGACCTCGCCTGCTGGTGCCCGCTCGATCAGCCCTGCCATGCCGACGTCCTCCTGGAGCTGGCGAACCGATGACCACCCCCCGTCGCGGTGTCGAGCCCGTGCTAGCATTCGAGTCGCGAACGAGCCGGGAGCGATGCATCGGGTACCCGAGCGACGAGAACGGCTCGCATCCGTCAAATGGCCGTGGAAGTCCTCGTCAGCGGCCAGCCCCGGACTACTCGGCGTCGTGCCGAGGACAGGTGGGTGCGGAAACGGCAGGCTCGTTCGCGTGACCCTCGCCCCGGCCCGCATCACCGACCGCCAGCGTCAGGTTCTCTACGTCTACGCCCTGACCGGCTCGTACAAGGAAACGGCCCACGAGCTCGGCATCGCCCTGCCGACGGTCCGCTGCAACCTCGTGGAGGTCCGTAGGCGCTTGGGCGTGACGACGTCGGTCCAGGCGGTGCTCATCATCTTCGGGAGGGTGGCGTAGGATGGGCGGGATGATCATGGAGATCGCTCGTGCCCACCACCGGGCCGCCTGTGAGGCGTTCGATGATGGGCTGGATGATCCCCGGCTCGCCCGGCCATTCGGCACACCCCACGACATGCCGCCGCACGTCTGGCGCGTCTCCTGGGACGTGATGCAGGCGCTCTACAACGCCTCCCCGCCTCCGGTCGGGCCGAACCCCAAGAATGGGGACGACGGGACGCGCCGCCTGTTCGGGTGGCGGATTGAGCGGGATCTCGATGCGCCGCCGGGCACGTTGGAGCTGCATCCGGCCGTCTAGCACGCCCGTTCACCTAGAAACATCGTCCGAGTAGGCACGGGGTCCGTTCGCAGCTAACGTTGCTTCGTGCCAGCGTGTGCGCGATCCGATCCTCCGCGCCAAGTGCCCGGCGGGCTCCTGACATGGCCGAATGGGCATTGACCCCGTGGGCCTGGGCCTCATTGCGGCCCTCGATCGGCTCCGTGACGACTGGCGCGAGGACCTCGGTGGCCTCGAAGGTCGGGTGATGGCGGCAATCGAGGGCAGCCAGCGCGAGTTCAACGAGTACGCCCGAGCCCATGGCGACGAGCACCTTGCGACGCGGGCCGCGAGCGACGCCATCCACAGCCGCTTCGACGCCTTCGTGCGGAGCTCCGAGCTCTCGCAGGCCCGCAAGGATGGCGCCCTCGGATCGATCCGCTTCGTCCTCGACGTCGCGGGCCGGAACTGGAAGCTCGTCGTGGCCCTGTTCACCGCGCTCGGGCTGGCCTTGGGCAACGTCCACGTGAATGTGGGCCTCGAATGAGTGGCGTCACTCACTACACGACCGCCGAACGCTTGATGAGCAAGGTTGAGTACGTCGGTGAGCACTGGATGTGGACAGGCGCAAAGGCCGGCAAGGGTTATGGCCGACTGAGCATGCCGACGCCAAGGGGTTGGCTGACTAGGGCCGCTCACCGGATCGCATACGAGCTGTTCGTCGGGCCTATCCCCGATGGCCTGACGCTCGACCACCTCTGCCGGGTGCCATTGTGCGTCAACCCCGCCCACCTAGAGCCCACCACGATGCGCGAGAACATCTTGCGCGGCGACTCGCCGACGGCCAAGAACGCTCGCAAGGCGACGTGCGACCAGGGTCATTCATTGCGGGTGCGCCGAGCCTATCCAAACACGCGCATGTGTCGAACCTGCGCCAATGTCAAGCAAAACGAACGACGTCGGAGCCCGGCATGACTGTTGCGCCCCCGACCCTCGTCACCCTCGGCAAATACCTCGTCAGTCAGGGCGCGGTCAACCTCGGGGTAGTCGGGGACACGGCCCACCAGACCGCCGGCACGAGCTACCACCTCGGCCAGAGCCAGCTCAAGGTCGGCGCCTACTCGACAACGAGCCCCCGGGACCGTGAGCCCGCCCTGACGGAAGCCGCGAGCGCCATCGACATCGGCAAGGTCGGCGGGAGCCTTAAAGATTTGCAAGCTCTTTCCAACTGGCTCGCCCGGGAGTGCGCCAGCAGCGCCGTGGACACCTTGGACATCCGGGAGGTCATCTGGAGCCCGGACGGCGCGAAGGTCGTGCGCTGGGACCGCGAGGGCATCCCGCCCGCCACCGGCTCCGATAGCCACCTGACCCATACCCACGTCAGTTGGTACCGGGACAGCGAGGCACGGGACAAGACGTCGGTCTTCCGGCGCTACTTCGAGGAGGAGGACGAGGTGATCACCGCGATCAAGGGCGAGGAATGGAAGCCGACCGTCACCGGGACGCAGTCCAACGGCGTCTTCCGTGAGAGCCCCGACCGGGCCGCCCCCATCGTGGAACGGGTCGGGGTCGACGTCGTGATCCGCAGCATCGCGGAGATCGCCGCGGGCGGCCTCTCGTGGCGGCTCACGGAGCGCATGGGCAAGACCCTCTACATGTTCCGACCCGACTGGGTGCCCCTCGTCCCGGGTGGCGATCCCGCCGTAGACAAGCTCCTCGACGACTACATCGCCGGACGCGACCCCGCCCCGCCCATCGACTGCGGCCCGCTCGTCAACGCCGCCCGCGCCGAAGGCGTCGCGGCAGGGCTCCGGGACGGTTCGCGGGCCGTGAAGGACGCGGCGGTCAACGCAGCCGTGCTGTACGGAGGTTAGTCATGCTCGATCTTGATCCCCAGGCCGCAGCGCTCCTGACCGTGGCGGGCCTTGCACCGATCGTCTCGATGCTGAGTCAGCTCATCTGGCGCACTGCCGGCCACGACGGCGCGGGTGATGCGGTCCGCGATCGGTTCGGCCCCATCGTGGCCGTGGGCGTGGCCGTCATCCTCGCCGAGGTCGCGCTGTGGGTCACCGCGTCCATCGGCGTCACCCGGCTCGACATCTTCCAAGCCGCCCTCACGGGGGGTGTCGCAGGTCTCGCCGCCATCGGCATCCATGACCTGACCACGACTCGGGCGGGGATCGCATGAGCTTCTGGCACCGACTCCTCGACTTCCTGTTCGGCCACGGGTCCGACTGCGACGAGGAGCACTGCGGGCACGGCCGATGGTGCTGGCCGTGAAGCGTGACGACCTCGTCATCGGCTACCTCCTCGGAGCCCTGTCCGGCGCGGTCCTCATGTGGCTGCTGCTGAGTCAGGGCTTCACTCCGGTGGTGGTGTGATGCGCTCCGAGCCCTACGCCGCCGCCCATGACCACAGCCGGGAGCGCCACGATCGCCGGGCCATGCCGGGCTCGCTCTCGCGTCTCCTCCACTGGGCACACGCCGCCTACGTCGCGGAGACGCCGAGCCTCGAGCACGCCATCAGGGAAGTGGCCGACGACGGCGACCCGCAGATGCGCCACCCCGTCCGGGCGTACCTCGCGATGGATCCCCCATCCGAACGGCTCTCCCACGACGAGCAGGACCGTGCCTGGAGCCAACCCGACGTCTGGGTCAGGGTGGCGAGCCGCGTCGACCAAGACGGCATGTATCGAACGCCCCTCCGCAGGGCGCTCGAGGCCATCAGCGACCCCGACCGCCGGCGGTTCCTCCGCGACCTCGTCCCCGAAGTCCTGCGACCCTCGGACATCGCCACCCTTCACGGCATCCCGGAATGGTGTCAGGGTGACGTGATGTACCGCAGCCTCGCGATGCTCTGGGACCGCTACCGCGAGCAGCCCGAGCCCCGCCCGACCTATCTCGACAAGTCCGATTCGCAGCGAACAGCGGAGGTGGCCGCCTAGTGCGGGTGTACGCTATCCGACAACCTCGTCATCCGAGCACCCTCACCCCATCGGGGCCGGCCGTCCAGGCAGGTGGGACCAGCGGGCCACCGCATGTCTGAGAACTTCGATCCGAAGGTGACAGAAGGCGAGATCGGTTATCTCGCTACCCGTCTCGGGCTGACGATCGAGGCCGCTCTGATCAGTCCGAACGAGACCGACTCAAATGGCGAAGCGGCGAATGTCGTGGATGGGTTGTTCTCGATCTCTCGCGCTCTGCATCATGTAGCTCGGGCGATCGAGCAGATCGCGAAAGTCGACTCCTGATGACCCTGATCGACGCTGAACACGATGACGAGGCGCTGCTGGCGGCCGAAGACCAGGCCATCGCCGAGGCCGCGAACCCCAAGACACCCGAGACGGTCGATGACATCGCCGCGCTCATCGAGAGGCTGACCAGTGACGAGACGCCGGTACACGAAGGCTGAGAAGGTCGCCGCCATCGTGGCAGCCGAGGCGTCATCGACGTTGGCAGCGTCCGAGCAAGCGGACATCCCGCGGTCAACGCTGCGGGGGTGGTTGGACAATCCCAAGTACGCCGATCTGCGCCAGAACGCGCAAGAGGGAATGCGCGACGCCGCCCGGATCACGGCGTTCGTGGCGTGGCAGGCGCTCTTGGAAGCGATCGAGGCCGGACTGCTCGAGCCGCGCGACCTCGTGATGGCGGCGGGCATGGCTACGGACAAGTCGCAACTCCTGGGCGGCGGACCCACCAGTCGGACGGAGACGCGGACCCTTGTTGACGACCTCGACGACGACGAGAAGCGACGGCTCCGCGACTGGATCGACGGCCTCCCCGCCGGAACACCTGCTGAGGGCGCTCCGGCCTAGCCTCGGTCCGGCGTTCGCCAACGACGCCCAGCGGCAGTTCTACGATAGCCGCGCTCCCGAAGTCCTCTACTCCGGGGCGATGGGCGCCGGCAAGTCCCGGATCGGCTGCGAGAAGATCTACTGGCTCGCGCTCGACAACCCCGGTGCCCAGTTCGCCATCGTCCGCAAGACCGCGGCCTCACTGAAGGCGACGACGGAGCGGACGTTCTGGCGGGACGTCGTCAACCCGGCCTACGTCACCGGAAGGAACCGCAGCGAGAACTGGGTCGAGGTCGCCCGCCCCGGCCGGACGCCGAGCCGTATCTGGTTCATGGGCCTTGACCCCGACCCGATCACCGGCGTCCCCTCCAAGGTCGGCTCGTTCGACGGCGCGGCAATCTTCATCGACGAGGCCGTGGAGCTGACCGAGGGCGACTGGATCCTGCTCATCGGCCGCCTCCGCGACCCGCGCATGACGTGGCACCAGATCATGGCCGCCACGAACCCCAGCCACCCCCGCCACTGGCTGAAGCAGCGGTTCTCCGCAGCTGTCGAGGGCCGGGACTACTTCAGCGCCACCGCGGCCGACAACCGCTTCCTCCCGGCCGACTACCAGCGGGCCATCGCGGGCCTGCCGGACAACGTCTTCGGCAAGCGCCTCGGACAGGGCCTGTGGGTCACGGCCGAGGGCACGATCTACACCCTGCCCGACAGTCAAATCCACAAGGCCGAGGGTCCGTGGAAGCGGATCATCGCCGGCATCGACTGGGGCTTCGTCCACGCCTTCGCCTGTGAGATCGTCGGGGTATCGGGCTCCGGCCGCCTCGCGGTGCTGGGCGAGGTCTACCGGCGGGGCTCGCTCATCGAGGACATCATCCCCGGGCTCCTGCGCCTCCAGGATGCCCTCCACATCGAAGCCTTCTACGCCGACCCATCCGAACCCGAGTACATCGCCACCTGCCAGCGCAAGGGCCTCGGCGTCGTCCCTGCCACGAACGACGTGATGCCGGGCATCAACGCCGTGGCCGCCGCCATCGCCCAGGGCCTGACGGTCGACCCGTCGTGTCAGGGCCTCCTCACCGAGCTTCCCAACTACCGCTGGGCCACCGAGCGCTCCACGGGTGCCTTCCGGGAGAAGCCCATCGAGGAAGGCGACGACGCCGCAGACGCTCTCAGGTACGCAATTATGGCGCTGGCCGAAAGTGGCGTCATCCTCTACGTCTGACCTTCGGAACCGCCGCTCCACTCGTCGATGGCGAGCATGTACGCCCGCATCGCGAGGTCATTGCGTGTCTCGGCGACAACGGCACCCATCGTCGTCAGCCACTCGCGGGCAGTCCCTCCTCGTCCCATGCGTCGCTGTGTCTCCTCGCTGATTGCTCGGATCTCGGCCACCGACAGGCCCGCGGCGGACAGGGCCGGAATGATCTCTTCAAGGGCTCCGCTGACGGTCAGCATCTACTTCCCCTTCTTCGGAACGGGCGTGAATGGGCGGGTATTAAAGCCTGAGGCCACGATCGCAGCGGGACGTGTCGCCAGTTCGGCCTTGAGATGGCGCACCTCGGCCTCGAGCACACGGATGCGGTCCTCGGCGTCGATCAGGTCCCGCACCGCCTGAGCGGGCATGGTCGTGTTCATCACCGTCTCGCGCCGCTGGCGCTTCCGGTACTCCCGCATGTAAGCGGCCCGATCCCTGCTTATGGTTACGCCTCTGGTTACGGGTTACGCGCCTAGTGTAACCAATGGTTACGTGACCCGCCTCCCGTTCCACCCTCAGGGCGTGTCGCTCCGCCTGATTCCCCTAGGAGCCAACCTTGGCGATCCGTGACACGCTCGCGCGCCTGTTCGGCGCCAAGGCAAGCATCATCGGACTCGGCGCCGACGAGATCCCCGACCGGCCCCTCGAAAAGGGCTGGGACGACGGGGCGATCCTCTCGACCTACGCCGACGACACGTGGCCGTATGTCTGCGCCCGCATCCTCGCCGAGAACGGGGCCATGCCGCCCCTGCGGTTCGGGACGCTCGACGCCAAGGGCCAGTTCACGCCGGTAGACCCGTCGCACCCGGTCCAGGACCTGTTCGACCACCCGAACCCGCAGATGACGGGCTCGGACTTCCGACACCTCATCATCACGTACCTCGAGATGGTTGGCCACGCGCCGATCGAGATCGTCCGGCCCCTCGCGGGACGGCGGATGCTCACCCGCAACCGCATCGGCACCGAGCTCTGGCCGGTCAACCCGTCGTGGTGGAGGATTGTCGCCAACCCCGACGGCACGATCCGCGGCTACCTGTGGGTCAAGCAGAACAGCGACGCGGCATGGACGCCCGAGCAGATGACGTACCTGCGCTGGCCGAACCCCCTCGATCGGTGGTACGGCCTCGGGCGCATCGCGGCGGTCCGGCAGGCGGTCATGGCCGAGGAATACGCGGCCATCCGGGACAAGAAGCTGGAGAAGAACCTCGGCGTCCCGCCGGGCATCCTGTCGTCCGAGATGCCGCTGGGCGACCCCACCGCGGAGCTCCTCCAGAAGCGCTGGAGCCAGGCCGTCGGCGGCTACCAGAACGCCGGCAAGATCGCCATCCTCGGCTCCAAGACCACCTACCAGTCGATCGCCCAGAACGCCCGCGACGCGGAATGGCTCGCCACCCGGGCCGGTCGGGTTCACGAGATCACCGCCGCCTTCGGTGTGCCGATGGTGCTCGTGCTGGGCATGAAGGACGCGACGTTCGCCAACGCCAGTGAGGCCGTGGACTTCCTGTGGCAGGAGACGTTGCAGCCGCGGCTCGACCGGATCGCGGAGGCGATCACCTTCCGCCTCCTGCCGCTGCTCACGGACGAGAAGCTCGTCGCCCGCTTCGACTACGCCCACATCGCGGCCCTCAACGAGAACCAGGGCGAGGTCGTCGGTCGGGCAAAGGCGATGGCCGACACCGGCGCCGTGACCGTGGACGAGGCGCGGGCGGTCATGGGCATGGAGCCCCACACCGACAAGGCCGTGGGCGCGATGCAGCTCATCCCCTCCACGATGGCGCTCACCTCGACAGCGGACATCGTCGCGCCCCCCGAGCCGCCTCCTCCGCCAGTGACTCCGGAGGAGGCGGCACCCCCCAAGGCCCGCAAGTCCATCGAGAGCCGCGAGACGGTGCTGGCCCCGATCCGCGACGCCTACATGCGGGACCTCGGCTCGTTCTTCGGGGCGCAGCGCAACGCGGTGCTGAACGCCTTCGGCAAGGCCACGCCGGAAGAACAGGAGTTCCTCGAGCGCCTCATCGAGATCATCGGCTCGAAGCGCTTCCGGGATCGTCTCCGGCGGATCAGCCAAGCCCCCATCGAGGCCAGCGTGACCCTGGGTGCCACGGAGGCCGCCCGCGCCCTCGCGGTAGAGGTGTCGTTCGCCATCCCCACCTCGGAGGCCGCCTTGGCCCGGGTGACGTCGCACCTCGATCTCCTCGGCAAGGGCATCGAGAACACGACCATCGCGGACGTGCAGCGGGTCGTGACCTCGCAGCTTCAGGCCGGCGCAACGCATGAGGCCATGCGGACCTCGCTCGGCGAGCTCTTCGACGGCTACGAAGACTGGCGCGTCGACCGGATCGCCCGGACCGAGACGGCGGCCGCATACAACCTCGGCGGCCTCGGGCAGTACCGGACGGCGGGCGTGCTGCTCGTCACGGTCGTCGATGGCGACGCGGACGACGCCTGCGCCTCCTGGAACGGCCGGGAGCACGTACCGCTCGACGAGGCGGAGGGCTCACCGCTTGGGCACCCCAACTGCACCCGCTCGTGGATTCCCGAGGTCGGGGATGGCTTCGGCCAGAGCGCCCCGCAGGCTGCAGCCGCGGTACCGCCAGAGGGCGGCACGGCCCGGACATTCAAGTCCCAGACTGCGAGGCCGGTTGTCGGCCCGCCTGCCCGCAGAGCGCAACCGGAGTCTAGCACCGACGTGACCGCGTATCAGCGGTTCCGAGAGATCGACACCCTCATGCGCGAGCCATACGGCGTGGACGTCGGGTCCCCGGAGCCTGAGCGCTAACACCGGGGAGTTGTAGCGCGGTTCCCGCCCGGCATCGATGTGCGGGGTCGGGGCAGGACCGCTATCAGCCCAGGAAGTCCCGTCGGACCACCTACCCGCGCTACCGCCTAATCCTACACCCCACCTTGACGCCGATGTAACACCTAGAGGTCGGACGATGAGCGCGATGCCCCAGACGGAAGCCGCGATGCGGCGGCACATGATGGCCGAACCCCCCGCCGGTCACGGCGCGAGCGACATGGGCGACATGCCGATGGCCGACATGGCGTCCCGCCACGCGACGATGCACGACGGCGATGCGGGGCACGACCACGCGCCGATGAAGTCGCCCATCCGCTTCGCCAAGGGCTCCGATACGACCGTCGAGGGCTGGGGGATGCCGTTCTTCGGCCCCTTCGCCGGCGACGACGGGATCGGCCGCGACTTCGACGGCGAGTTCTTCTCACCCAAGACCGACTTCCTGTTCGACTGGTTCAAGGGTTCCCGGCCCTTCCTCTACCAGCACACCTGGGACGCCCGCGTCGGGACCGATCCCATGGGCGATGTCGTCAACTTCGAGAAGCGCAAGGAGGGCATCTGGGTGCAGGCCCAGCTCGACCTCCGCTCGAAGTGGTACGAGGCCATCCGCTCCCTCATCGGCGAGGAGGCGCTGTCGTTCAGCTCGGGCGCCTACCCCGCGGGTGTCGTCGTCGCCAAGTCCGGCGAGATCCTGCGCTGGCCGTGGGTCGAGCTGACCGCCACCCCGACGCCCGCCAACCCCTACGCCTCGATCGCGGCCATGAAGTCGCTCGACTGGCCGCCGCTCGTCAACGTGGAGCAATCGACCGCTGACGAAGAGGTCGATCCCCTCCCCCGCCGCCTCCGCATCGTCGGAGTCCACAAGCCGTCCTAGCGGGCGCGACAGACCCGCTGCGTCAATCAACCCCGCTGCCCCGGAGCGCTCCCGTGGCCCACGCACAGGAGCGTCTTTCAGCATGTCCGAAGACACCAAGCCCGAGGTGGAGAGCGTCGAGCTCGCCCCGGAGGCCATCGAAGCCATCGCCGCGGCCGTCGCCGCGATCAACGTCCCCGAGCCCGTCGTCCCCGAGGCAACCAAGGGCATCGACCTCGATGCGCTCGCGGCCAAGATCCACGCGCTCAACACCCCGAACCGCACCGAACTCGACGAGGGCGGCGTCAAGGCCAAGCCCGGCGACAGCGGTCCGGTCTACGGCGGCGACGACAAGTACACGTCCGTGGGTTCGACCGACGCCGAGATCGGCTCGACCCTGTACCTCGCATCGAAGATCCTCGGCATCACCGGCGACAACCTCTCGGCCCGCGGCCGGCAGGTCATGGTCGCCGCGTCCGAGAAGGCCCTGCGGGCCGGTCCCCGCCATGACGGCCTGAAGTCGTGGAACCCCGCGACCGCCGCCGTCCATCGGTACGACACGGCCGAATACTTCCGCGAGGCCCGCGCCAAGGCGATGACCTCGACCGGCGGCAATGCCGGCGACGAGTGGGTGCCCACGTTCGCCTCGGCGGACCTGTGGACCGACATCCACCTCGCCACCGTCGTCGCTTCGCAGATCCCGCGGGTTGCCATGCCCACAAATCCGTACACATTGCCAACGCTTGACGATGACGTGACGTTCCGGCTCGCCTCGACCGAGAACACCGCCGTCACCGCCTCGGACCTCAACACCGGCAACGCGACCCTGACCGCGGTCAAGGTCATGGCCGAGGTCGACTTCTCCGGCGAGCTCACCGAGGACTCGATCATCCCCATCGTGCCCGCGATCCGGGCCAACCTCGTCCGCCGCGGCGCCCAGACGATCGATGACCTCATCGTCCACGGCGACACCGAGACGGGCGGCACCGGCAACGTCAACAGCGACGACACCGCCCCGGCCTCGACGAGCTTCTACCTCGCCTTCAACGGCCTGCGGAAGTTCTGCCTCGTGACGAACACGGGCCAGGTCAAGCAGTTCGCCGGCGCGTTCACGACGACGCTCTTCCTGAACACCCGGGCGAAGCTCGGCAAGTACGGCGCGCGACCCTCGGACCTGCTGATGATCACCGGCGTCTCGACGACCAACAGCATCCAGGACGTGGCCGCCTTCCAGACGCTCGAGAAGTACGGCCCGCAGGCGACGATCCTGACCGGCGAGGTCGGGCGCGTCTTCAACATCCCCGTCCTCCTGAGTGAGGCCATCCCGGGCACCTCGACCGACAAGGTCGACGATGACGGCCTGTACACGACCACCTCGGTCTCGACGAACGACACCGACGGCTGGTTCGTGCTCGTGAACAAGAACTCCTGGAAGCAGGGCTTCCGGCGCGAGCTCCAGATCGAGTCGTGGCGCGATATCAAGAAGGACCAGAACGTGCTCACCTGCTCCTTCCGCCAGGCGCTCATCCCGTCCGGCATCGCCACCACGCACACGGCCGTGGGGTATGACATTACCGTCTTGTAAGCCACAGGGCCGGGAGGTTCCCCCGGGCCTCCCGGCCCGCCCCCCACAGGAGCGCACCCGTGCCTGACCGCTACGTCCTCACCTTCCCGCGGACGGCGTCGGTCGCGTCGAACTTCGCCTACACAACGACGCACCAGCGCGTGGTCGTGAACGAGGCGGGGACGATCCGGTCGGCCTATGCCTTCGCCACCTCCGTGACCTCGAACGCGACCTTCCCATCGAAGGTCGACTTCTACCGCCAGACCTCGGCCCCGGCGCTCGGGTCGAACACGGCATCCACCATCCTCGTCGAACCCATCACCGTGCCGCTCGACCTCAGCTCGGCGGGCGGGACGATCCGCGCCTCCAACGACCGCGTGGCCGCGGGCGACATGCTCGAACTGCGGACCAGCGTCAACGCCAGCAACGGCGAGCTGATCAATGTCGGCGGGACCGTCGAACTGGAGCGTGACTGACATGGCGGCACGCGGCACCCACAAGTACGCCTTCCTCTCGTCCGGCTCGAACAACGTCGTCAAGCGCGCTCCGGGCTCCCTTTACGGCCTCCACGGCGTCCTCGCCGCGGGCGGGTCGATCCGCATCGATGACGCGCACAGCTTCAACCAGGGCGTGCTCGACCTCAACGCGGTCGGCTCGAACACCGTGGGCCGGTTCGGCATCGGCCTCGTCGATGGGATCGGCTTCGATAGCGGGCTCGTCGTGGCGTTCAGCTCGAACACCGCGGGCGTCACCGTCGAATACGAGTAGGGGCCAATGTCCGCCTACACCTCGCTCGCTGCGCTGAAGGAAGCCGTCGGCCTCACCGGCGCGGCGTCGGACACGGTCGATGACGGGATTCTCTCGTCCATCATCTTCCGGGCCTCGGCGCGGGTCGATGGCTTCCTCGAACAGAACCGCACGGGCTACGTCGGGTTCGCCGGCTCGTCCAACTCGCGGACGGCGGTCGGCAGCAATACCCGCGTCTACGATGGCACGGGCACGGACACCCTGTTCATCGACGACTTCGCCAGCGTGGCGGCGGTCTCGGTCGACGACACCACGGTCTCATCGAATAGCTGGCGCCTGTGGCCGTACAACGAGACTCCCAAGCGGGCGATCATCTACGCCGAGCCCGCCACCTCGCTCCGGGGCCTCATCGTCGATCACTGGTCACTCGGCACGGCCAACATCGGCGTGACCGGCTACGCCGGGCTCGACCACGTCCCCAACGACGTTGAACAGACGACGCTCTCGGTCGCGATCCTCTACTGGCGCCGCTACCAGGCGGGAGACCAGTCCGTGGCCGTCAACCCCAAGGGCGTCCGGGGCTTCATCGAGAGTGACCCCGAGGTCGAGGGTCTGCTATGGTCCGGTCTCTCGGGTTGGATCAGTCCCGGAGTGTGGGGCGCATGATCTCGATCAAGGTCCGAGGATTGGCGGAGATCACCCGCGCCTTGGGTGATCCGAACCTCTTGGACTCGGCGCTGCGACCGGCCCTCGAACGGGCGGGCACGATCGTCGAGGCGGGCTGGAAGCGCCGCGTCCACACCGTCACCCGCAAGTACCAAGGCAGCCTCGGACACCGGGTGGACGACCTCAGCGTCCGCATCGGCCCCCAGCCCGGCTACGGCTCGCCGCGCAAGTACAGCCGCAGCCAGACGGGTGCGTGGAAGACGCCCCGCGACGGCACGAACCGCGGCGACCCCCGCGAGTACGCCGTCTTCGAGGATCAGGGCACCCGCTACCGCGAAGGCCACCCCGCCGCTGAACCAGCCCTCGCGGAGAACGTCGACGAGGTGGTGGACGCGCTCGTGTCCGGCATCAGCGATGCCCTGAACCGGAAGTTCCCGTGAGGGAGGGCACCCACGCTTCGCTCACCGTCACCGTCCGCATCGCGGACATGGACCGGACGCGCCTCTTCGTCTGGGAGCTCCGCGAGCTGTGGTTCGCCATGCGCCTCCTCAACGATCCCCGGGCCGAAGAGCTGGAACGCATCCTCGATCGCTACACCGACGGCGGGGATGACGAGCACGAGGCTTGCGAATGAGCCTGACCCTCGACCTCGACGCCCTGCTCGCCACGATCACCACCACCGCCGGGGCGATCACGGGCATCCGCACGGCCTTCGACTATGACGAGTGGCCCGACGCCCCGCCGGGCATGTTCAACAAGGAACAGGCCCTCCACCTGACCGGCTTCCCCGAGGAGGGGCAGGGCTGGCGCTACACCGTCCGGGGCATCGACCTCAGCGAATACGAGATCGAGATCCCCCTGTACACGGTCGTGATCGCGGCGGCGCAGGTCAAGCGGTCCCGGAGCTGGTCGGCGCCCTACATCGACCGCTACCGCGCCGCGTTCGACACGCGGTCCTCGATCCTCGGCGTCGGCACCGGCAACACCGGCTCGCTCCTGTACACGGGCGGCCGAGTGGTCCGGGCGATCCCTGACTGGGACGGGTACGCCGGCTTCTACATGCTCCGTCACAGCCTCATGGCCCACGTGAAGGGCGCAGTCGACCGCAGTTAGCGGCCCGCGCCCCTAGTCCCCCACCGCGCCGGATGACGTCCGGCCACGCCCATGGAGCCCCAGAAGAGAGCGCCTTCTGGGGCTTCACCCTACCCCGCGCTCTCGGAGGTGCCTGTGTACGCGCTCGCAGAGGCCATGTTCTACACGCCGCGGGGCCAGGCCGCCCGCTGCCGCTATCGCACCGACTCGTCCGACTGGAACACCCTCTTCTCGGCCCTCAACGAGGACGAGTACGGGCTCCGTCCGCTCACCCTGTCAGGGCTCGCGCTGGACATCGGTGCCCACATCGGGGCCGTGACGCTCGGGCTGGCGCTGGACAACCCCGACCTCCGCGTCATCGCCGTGGAGCCGGTGCCCGACAACGCCCGCCTCCTCCGGGAGAACGTCGTCCTCAACGGCCTCAAAGACCGGGTGACGGTCATCGAAGGGGCCGCCGGCAGTGGCGAAGTGACCGTCTGGTACGGCTACCGCGGCAGCGAGACGGCCGAGCACCACGCCTTCATCGGCAACAGCTCGCTTGCGTATGACCACGGCGGGGAGAACGAGCACGACGAGATCACCTACCAGGGTGTCACGCTCTCGGACCTCGCAGACGGCGACGTGGCCCTCCTGAAGATCGACAACGAGGGCGGCGAGTACGTCTTCCTCGACGACCCCGCGGTAGGGCGCTGCGAGCGGATCGTCGGCGAGTGGCACAACGTCCGCGGGCACGTCCAGACGGACATCGCCTCGCTCTTGGGCGCGACCCACGTCGTGACGTTCTCGGGGCCGGTCGGCGGGCCGGGCGGATTCACCGCGGTGCGACGGTGAACCTCAATCCCGAGATCGCCACGAGCCTCGCCGAGTGGGCGCACCGCTGGGTGGACATGGCGCCGCACGTCGCCACGCTGACCCGGCTCGCCACCGAGGCCCGGACGATCGTGGAGCTCGGCGTGCGCGAGGGCGTCAGCACGTGGGCGCTGCTCGACGGCCTGCCCGCCGATGGCCGGCTCTACTCGGTTGACATCCAGCGCGATTCACAGCCCCCACGCGTGACCAACGACCCGCGCTGGACGTACATCATCGGCGACGACCTGAGCGAAGACGTCCACGCCCAGCTCCCGAGCCACGCCGACCTCGTCTTCATCGACACCTCGCACGAATACGAGCACACGGCTGGCGAGCTCGTCTACGCCCTGTCCCTCTCGCCAGCGCGCATCGTCATGCACGACTACGTCCAGGCGCCGGTCGCCCGGGCGGTAGACGAGTTCTGCGCCCGGGAAGGTTGGGCAGTCGTGGCCCACGAGCCGGAATACGGCCTCGCCACCCTCGAGCGACATGGGTAGGCGGCTCGGCGGGTTCGAGTTCACCAGCCGAGAGACCGGGGTCGAGCCGGACATCCACCCATCCGTGCTCATGGACGCCCTCGTGGACTGCATCCACAAGGTCACGATCGAGCGCGACGCCTTCTCCGGCCACGACGTGATGATCCTGACCGGGAGCCATGACCCGACGCAGTTCGGCGCGGCCCGGCGGGTCACGTCCGGCGGCGGTCCCGTCCATATCAAGGAGGGCGCCTGGCTCTGTACGCGCTGCATCATCGTCGGCCCGGTGACGATCGGAAAGCACGCGGTCGTCGCGGCCGGTGCCGTCGTCGTCGATGACGTGCCCGACTACGCCCTCGTGGCGGG
>Ga0209318_1001234_pt1 | contig 17335 bp, 43 predicted proteins | sample RifGroE1_FD_183999 | JGI IMG/M metagenome (GOLD analysis project Ga0209318, IMG submission 183999) | Groundwater microbial communities from Rifle, Colorado, USA - Groundwater E1 (SPAdes) (version 2) | ecosystem: Environmental > Aquatic > Deep subsurface > Groundwater | place: Rifle, Colorado...
AAGTTATATTAATAGTATAAAAGATGTGGATTATGAGTTGTATGAAGAAGTTCGTAAACATTATTTATGGAGATAAGGAGAGATATATTATGCTTAAAATAATCTACTGTGAACAAGGAAATCCATACTCAGATTTTAATCTTTTAGATAAGGCACAATTTATAATAGACGAATATAAAAAGAAAATTGAACAGAATAATAGAGATATAATCATAAAAGTTTCTACAAATAATATTATTCAGGCATTAAGAGTATTAGTTTCCAGAGACGAATTATCTATTGATGAGATTTGTTTTGTATATGGTGAACATGAAATAACCATGAATAAATATTGTGAATTAACGAAGTATCCAGTAGGATTTATGGACTGGGAACAGAAATTTTTGAGAGAGATTATATACAAGAAATTAGATGATGATGGTAATAAAATTAAGAAAAACAATCTTAAACAAACAATTATAAATCAACAACATAAACTGGAAAACGCAAAACATTTAAAAGATATACCAATTAATTTGCCTGAAGTAGAGGATAGTTTGGCTGAAATATTATTTGATGATGAAGGTAGTTAAATTTAATGAATTATTTACTTTATAATGATTTAAATAGAGGAGGAAACTTCATAATGAGTAAAATTACTAAAGAAGAATTTGTAAAGTATTGTGCTGAATCAGAAGGATGTACTATAGAAGAAATTTTAAAGTATAATGAAATACTTCCTTGTAATTGTGAGTATCAAGGATGTAAAGGTTGGCGAGTAGAATTAAAGAAAGGTGCATTATTAGATTTTTATAATAAAAGGAGATAAAGATTATGTCATGTAATGGTTGTCAAAATTTAATAAATGGTGGCATATGTGTCTGGGAAATAGGTATGGAATGCAAAGAAGGAGGTTCTCCATCTGAAAATACTAAAGAACATTTTAGACATAATTGTTATAGTAATAGATATTTAATTATTAATTGTGAAGACTGTCTTCAAAAGTTAAGTTGTATGCGTGAACATAATAATAAACTTCCATATAGAATATCTAGAAAAGAAGAAATAGAAACTACTAAACATTGGTCTGGTCATGTATATGCAGAAATAAATTTGAACAATAATAATACTGTTGATATTAAAATGTCTTTTTCTGGAGCAGACATAATTATAAGAAATATAAAAGCAGAGATAAAAAGAAATTATAGATAAAGGAGGATGTAAAATTATGAAACAAATTGATCAAGAAATAATAAATGATATACAATATCTATTAAATATGTATGAAGCATATATTGATGATATGGGTGGAGAAGCATGGAAAGATGAAATGTTTATAAAATTTGCTACTAAATATGGATTTACAAAAGAAAATTTGCATAAAGGATTAGAAGAATTGCATTGTTAATATTAAATATATAAAGGAGGAAAAGTTTATGTTTGATTGGCAAGAAGAATATGATAAAATGTATGAAGTAAGTGGTAACATGTGGAGTAACGAGCAATGTTTACAATTACAATTATCTCTTATTAAATATCAAGAATTAAGATGTCCTAATGGAGAGAATATTGGTGGATAGATTAAATGGAAGGTTGATAATAAATAAGTTAAGGAGCAATTATTTATGAAATGGAGAGATTTATCAATAACTTCTAAATGTATTATTGAACAATGCTGGGATGTATATACTGACAAACCTCAAGAATTTACAATGACGATAGATAAGAATTTTAAAGTATGGATAGGAATTAATGAGGGATATAATTATTATAGTTTTACTGAAGAAGTATATAATGAAATAGTTAAATATCATAAAGAAAAAGAGCAAGAAGGTATGGTTGTGATGAATTGGAGTTATAGAAGAGAGGGTAGTAAAGTAGCTTTTAAGGGCGAACAGATGTATAATCTTGAGACAGGTAAGAAGTATTAAAAAATATTTATTATTAAAGGAGGAATAATACTATGGCAATAAGTACAATTGGAATATTAAAAGATAACATAGGATTATATAATATTCACAATTATATTAAGAAAAACATTGACATTAATGCAATCATAGAAACACAAAATGATAATAGTCATTACATTAATTTTAGTTATAAAGAAGAAAGTCGTAGTATGCATTTATATATAAATTCATATGATTATAAATCTGATACGAAATATGATGGTTTAGTAAATGTTGTGACATTAGGTTATTATGGATATTCATGTGAAATTATTGAAAAATTAGTTAAACATTTTGGTGGATGGTATATGGAGAATGATTATGAATGTAATGTTAAATTTTATGAATAAGGATGTGTGTTTTATGAATTTAACTGCTGAAGAGTGTGAAATGATTTTATTTTTAATAAAAGGATATGCTGAAAATTTAATGTGTAAAGATAAAGAATATGCGGATAAATCTTTTAAATTAGTTAGAAAAATGGTAAGATATGTTGTAGAAAATAAAGGAGAATAAATATGATTATGTTAATTTACGCAAATTATAAAGATGAAATATTTTGCCATACATTTAGAAATGAAGATGATATGAACAAATTTATTGAGGAAAATGAGATTATTTATTTGGGTAGTAGGTTATTAAATTAATAAATTTAAATGTAAAATTTATTAGAAGGAGATTTTAATTATGAAAGATGTATTAAATTATATAGATATTTTTTTGAATCAAAGAAATCTTAGGGCAAAAGATATTATAATTGTATCTATATCAAGTTCATTTATATTTTGGTTAATTAGTAGGTTTTTAGATAAACTAATATTATTTATAAGAAAATTAATAAAATTAAATTATGAAAAAATAAGAAAAATACATAGAAAATATATTAAGAAAAAATTAACAGTTAGTGAATATAAAGAAATAATAAAAAGATTAAAAAATGGTGAAAATTTAAAATGGTATGAGATAAAATCTTACTATATAAATAAAGAAAAAGCTGAAGCAATAAAGTTGGCAAAAAAAGAAATATATTGAAGGATAGCTTTAATAAGTTTATATACCAAAGGAGAAAATTAAAATTATGGAAGAAACACAAATTAATTGGAAAAGTTCTGATGAAGAAATTAGTAATATGACACATGAACAAGCAATAGAATTAATTCAAAAACAAATAAATTTAGGTACGTTAAAAGGTGATTTTAAACCAAGAAAACATGTAGTTAAAGCATACAAATTAGCGGTAAAAGCATTAGATAAACAAATACCTAAAACTCCTAAAATTGAAAGATGGAGTCCTGCTTTATGTCCTTCGTGTGGCAATGAATTAAGTGAAGATTTAGGTGATGGGTATTATAAACATTATTATGGTTTAAGTATTTGCGAGTGTGGACAAAAATTGAAATGGGAGGATTAATTAATATGAATATTAAATATAGAATGGAACTTGATAATATTGCTATGTCAATACATCACATAGAAGATCACTATAATAATGAAATGCTTCTTGATATAGAGAGTTTCATAAATAGTCCAATTACTACATACTTAACAAAAGAGAATGATATAGAAGATATTAATGAAGTATATGTAGTTTTATCAGATGTAATAGGCATTGTTACTAATGTAATAAAAGGTGAAAGATATGTTGATTTAGATATTATTATATGGGATAAGAATGATGAAGTATGGAATAAATCAAATAAAAAATTAACATTAGGATTGAATTGTTTTAAAGATAGTATAAAAGTTTCTGAATTACATTTAGGGAGTTAAAATAAATATTAAAAATAATATGAAATAAATACTTGACAAGTTAACAGAATACAAATATAATAATAAATAAAGGAGAAAACAAATATGAGCAAAGAAATAATTAAATGTGATTTGTGTGGTTATCAATTTAAAACTTATTCTAAAAAAGAAACAGAATGGCATGATAGATATGAATATAAAGTTGTTAATTATTATCCTTTAGCAGAAGAGAATGCACATTTAGTTAATAATTATATATGCAATAATTGTTATAATAATATAGGTAATATTGTAAAAGAATCACTTATTAAAGCTGGTGAAAAATACATAAGTAAATTGCAAGAAAGAATAGATAAAGAGTATCAAATATATTTAGAAAATATTAATAAACTAGAAGAAGTAAATAATACAGTTAAATCTTATTATGAATTATTAAAATCAATAAATAATATTTACGAATTAGATGGTGATGTAGTTAGTAAACTTAAAAATGGTAAATATCCTTATGCTTTAGGTGGAACATATTATTTAGAATCAGCAATAGAAATTGAGAAAAAACTCAAATTAAATATGTATGAAATAAGAGATTGGGAAAAGGATTACAATATCAATATAAAGAAATTGCCAGATAATTATAATATATATGATTTGGTTACTAAAGAACAATTTAAAGATATTTTATTAGATTGTGAGATAGAAGGAATGACATTGAAACAAGTTATGGAATTAGTTAATAGATTAAGTTAAATAATAAATATAGAAAGGAATTATAATATGGGGTTAAGAAAAATGACAATAAGTAAATTCCCTTGGAATGAAAGATGCAAAATATGTGGACAGTATGCCTTGGAGGGAGAGGAAATTTATATAGTATATCCTCCAAATGACGATAAAACTTTAACTTGGGGAATTGTTCACACAAAAGAATTAGATGATATATCAGAAGGATTATCAGAAGAAGAAAAAATGAATAAATTGCGTGGTATAAAAATGCCAAGATTTAAAGGTTTTACAGAAGAACAAAAAGTAAATGCTGAATTATTTAAAGACTTATGCTTTAAAAAAGGTTATAGAAAAAGCACATTATCAAAAAGAACATTAAAATTTAGTAAGCGTGGTACATCGTTTAAAATTGCATATGATATGATTACCGAAAATATAAGTTATGATTATAGACATAAAGGATTATTTGATGGTCTATTCATAATGCAAATTATATCTGAATTAAAACATGAATTTGAAAAACTACAAGGCAAAGAACCATGTAAAATAGTAACTGTAAATAGTATTATTAGTGAAGCAGTTAAACAAACAAATAAGTTAATGGTAAGGTAATTGATGATATTTGTGGTTTTAAAATATTTATAAGGAGATGAAAATTATGGATAATCTAATTAATAATTTTGTTTGTAGTAAGTGTAGCGGAACATTTACATTTATCAAAAAGAATAATACGCAAACAGGTTTATATTGTTCTGATTGTGGCAAATGGGTTAAATGGTTAGGTAAAGAAGAAATTAGATTATATGAAAGGAAATTAGAAATAGATAAAATAAGAGAAGGAGAAGAAGAGATATTAGAAAATAGTTTATTACAATTTAGTGATGAAGAATTACTCGAAGAAATCAGAAGAAGAATGCGAAAAGGAGTAAATAAATGAAAAAATTATATTTAAGAGCATGTAAGAATACATATTTCAAACAAGATAAGAAAAGGAAATACACTGTATATCACGATCCAATAAATAATAATCTTATAGTATTTAGTCCATATGACGATTGTACTGTTGATTCTGTCTGTGATTCTATAAGGGATGAAGCATATTTATATCTGATCAATGAATTGAATATAAATAAAAATATAGTAGTTAGTTGGTCACAAATCACTGGAACAACAAGTGATTATACAATTTATTATGATATGGATGTTGATATGCTAAAAGGTAAATCACACAAAGAAATATTAACTATAAGTAATAATGGTATAAATACTAATAGTGGTAAATGTTGTGGATATAAATATACACAAGTAAAGTATGGTAAAGAAGATAAAATAACTCCTGAAGTTATGGAACAATTCAATATGGTTATGTTTGATAATATGAATAATGAATATTTAAATTAAAGAATAAAGGAGATAATACATATGAATGACAATGATAAAGTTACTAGTATTTTTAGAGGAATGGTAGCAAGAAAAATATTTATAGTTATAAATAGGTATTCACAATATAATATATATCACGATAAACCATACATACAAGGATATAAAGAGTTTATTAAACATGATATATTTTATAAATGTGAAACAGAAAGACCACCATTTGAAGTAGGAGAAAAAGTTTATATAAATGATCTTGATTTAACTGTTACAATTGAAGAAGTAATTAGAAGTACAAATGGTGAATATGTTTATAATACAAATTATTATTTTGATATTATTGAAGATGAAATAACTAAAAGTGATAGGATAGAAACAGAAAGAATATTAGAAGAAGAATTATTTAAATATAATGAACATTTATCAGGAGAATTAAAGAAAAATAAAAAGTGGTATATGTTTTGGAAATAAATAGGAGGTATACATATGACTAGAGAAGAAACAATTAATAAGATAAATGAAGTAAAAGCAATGAATTTACCACATATGAATTATACAAAATTAAAAGAATATTATGGTGAAATATCAGGGTTTAAAGAAACAGAAGAAAATGTTAAAATAATGGATGATTATTTAAACAATTTTTTAGATCCTAAAAATGAACAATTTGGAAATGGGTGTTGGTTTTGTGGCAATAAAGATGTATATTTATCTTGGGGAATTGTTCATGGTATTGCACATTCAAATTGTTGTGGATTATCATATAAGTGTTATCATTATCCAGATGATATTTGTGAAGATAAAAAATTATTTAATGGTAGAATAGATATAATTCTTCAATATCATCCTGATGGATTTGTGATTAATAAAGATTAGTGAAATAAATAATATAGAAAGGAGGAATATTATTATGCTCGAACAATTTGTAAATAAAATTAAAAATGCTAAAACTGATGAAGATATTAAAAAGGTATTGTGTGAAGTATTTATAGGAACTCAAATAGATTCAAGAGTTAGAAAAGAATTTGATGAGTATATTAATGAAAATGATATATAAAAATTGAATGAATTGATAAAATAAATAAAATTAAAAGGAAAAATAATATTATGTTATCTATTTTCAACACCAAGAAAGTTACCCATGTAGAAAGATTAAATCAAGCAAAAACAAGAGTTTCTTCTGCATTGTCTATGTTTGTACAAGCAAAGGAAGAAATGATTAACGCAAAGAATCAATTGCATGAGACTATTGGGAATATTAATAGTGAGATTGATGACTTGAAAATTGTTAGGGAAAATGCAGTAAATGAGTTAGGTAGTTATGATAAATTGATTAAAAAGTTTAGTGAATTTAGTTTGTAGGAATAAAATACATATTAGAGGAGAAAATACTATGCACTTTGGAATACCACAAATAATTAATATTATTTTAACAAGTTTAGTTTTAGGAATGTCAATGGTTGAACATGGTAAACCAAAAACAGGTAATGAAAATTTCTTTACTACTTTGATAGGTGTAGTTATGATGAATGGATTGCTTTATTGGGGAGGATTTTATAAGTAAGATTAAATTAGAGATACTTAATTTTATAAGTATCTCTAAAAATAAATAAATTAAATTAAAGGAGATTATATTATGAATATATTACATCAAAGAATACCAATTAATGGGGATGGAGAATATCTATTAAAATTGAGTGAAATTGTGAATATGCATAATTCCATTAAAAATGCTTTGCCTGAAGATTGTATAGTGATAACATCACCAACAGATATTATTAAAATTGATGGAGATTATAAAATAATTCATATTGATTGTAAAAAATATTCTTATAATGAATTGATGGAGATTATTGAAAAAGCAGAAATGTACGATGGACTGTGTAAATAATTTAATCAATTGTTACTTCTATAATAATATTAAAGAAAGGAGGGTTAGTAATATGAAAGGGAAAATTAAACTATATCTTTAGTACATGGTTAGAAATATATCTTAAAATGGAAGATGAATGGTTTTATTGGCATTCCGATATTGTTGTCAGTCATTGGGATAAGACAGATGAAGAATTTTATGATGAAGCAATTAAATATTTGTCAGATATTAATAATATAAAAATGTCTGGAGAAAAATTAATGAGAGAAGTTATTAATGATAAAATGAAAAAGGCAAAAAATAATAATAAAGATAAAATAGTAAAAGATATGTTAAAGAAACTTAAAGAACCAATTGAAATTGAAGTTAAAATCTAATAAATAAATTAAAAGGAGAGATTAATACATATGCTTATCGAACAATTAAAAGAAGGACAGCAAATATTAGAATTAATTAAAGTTGCAGAGAATAGTATTAAGAATTTAGAAAAATTAAAAGAAAAAAGAGAAAATGCAAAAGGTAAATATAATGATGGTCAATATTGGTTAACAATTACTGAACATAATGATGGATCTGGATGCAGAGCAGAATTAAATAGACATTTTGGTAATGCTGAACTATTAGATATGATTATTGATAAGTTGGAAGAGCAATTGAAAGATTTAAGTGATAGATTTGCTGAATTATAAATTGGTAGAAAATATAAAATTAGGAGAGAAAATATGAATCTAACAATTAAAAATTGCTTAGACACAGAACAACCTAAAATAAATACCCTAACTGATAAAGAAAAGAGGATATATAAAACAGGTTTAACAGCATTAGGCTTAATTATATGTGATGAATTTTTCGACATACCTAGATTACCGAAAGACAAATATTCTATAGAGGGATTGTTTTATGAAATTCCTTATTATGATAGTGATCAACTTTGGATACAAAGTAATCAACAAAGATTTCTTTTAGTAGTTTATAAAATTGAGAAAACTAAAACAGGAATGAGTTCATGGTGTCCTATGAGGATTGATTTTAAAATTGTCGATGAGAAAAATTATAGTATATTAGTTTATGATCAATCTGGCGAGAGGACAGTTAAAAGAGAATTAATGTCGTGTGAAGATGGTAAATTTTATACTGAAATTGATAATTATAAAATTGTGAAGTTGAGTGAATTGGTGAATGTTTAAAGAAAATCATTGACAGATTATAAAAATAAATATATAATATCATTAGTTATTAAATAATAAATATGAAAGGAGAAAAAATACATATGATTGATATGGAGTATAAAAACGAATCTAAAGTTAAAATTGATTTCGCTTATACTGATGAATTTGGTAATGAGAATAGACTTATCAAAACACTTATGAAAGTAGATTCAGGAATTCAAACTCAATTAGAATTGCTAGTAGAAGAATTTAAATGTTTTTTAATGAGTGCTGGATTTTCACCTAAAACTATTGAAATGATTCAAATTGTAGAAGAATTAGATTAAATATTTAAAAGGAGAAATTATGAATAAAATTATATTAGAAAATGGTAGCGAAGTAAAAATAATTGAATCAACACCCATTCTTAGAGGCAAGAGAAGTGAATTGATTAGTTTTTATTGTGCAGAATGTAAAGATATACATATAGATGTTCCTATATCAGAAATGTTGAATATTAAAGGAAATATATTTATATGTAAAACAAGTTTTGAAAATAATTTATATCATTATCTTACTGAAGAATCATATTTATATTCATCACCGAAAGAAAATTAATATGTTATAAATCTTATCTTTCATAATGATATAAAATAAATAATTAAGGAGAATACAAAGTATGAGTAAAATTGACGTTTATAATAAAGTTAAAAGTGAAAATATAAAAGCAATAGAAAAATTACAATTATCTTTAGGTAGGAATGGGAAAGGTGAACCAGATCATCGTAATGATAAAGGTACATTTAGATTTTATGATCATCAAATATGGGACACTGATATGAAAATATCTATTCATTCTTGTTATGGATATTATGGTTCTTCTTCTGCTTATAGTGTTGGAAGTCCAATTATTAAAAAATACATACTCGAAGTGTTAAATAAAAAGAGTGTAGAAATAGTTGAAGAAGCAATTAAACTAATGGAAGAAGATATTGAAAAGGCGAGATTAAACTGTGTTGAAGAAGCGAAGCAAATTTTAGAAGTTGTATAGTGATTTAAGTTAATAAAATAAGTATAAAGGAGATAAAAACATGTACGATTACTATGAAGAATCACCTTATTATGAAACTGTAGCAGATGAAATTCTAATAGAATATCAACAGAAAATGAAAGATGCTTTATTAGAAAGTGTTAAGTCACAAATTGAAAACATCAAAGAAGAGAATGAAAGATTGAAAGAAGAAAATAAAAACTATAAACAACGTGAAAGAGATATTTTAAATAAAGAAAGTAATTTAAAATATAAAGAAGAAAATCTTAAAAGAGAAGTTACTAATGAATTTTATCAAAGTAATATTGGTGACACTTTAATGCAATACATAGAAGAGTGTGAAATATGGTTTGCTGATATAGAGCGTTATCAAAATGAAAAATGTAACTTATGTAATGAAGAAAGAAAATTAGTTGCAAAATTTCCAAATGGTGAAATTACTAAAACTGCATGTGTTTGTGCAAAAATGTTTAGTAAATATGTTCCTGCTATAAGTGTAACTACAATGATTAAATTTAGCAAACGAGATAGTAGATATTCTTCAGATAGAAAATTTTATTTTAGTAGAAGTTATTCTCCTAGTAAAGATAGAAATAGTTATGATTATGATTATCAAGAATTTAAAATATATCATGTTGTTAATGAATTTAATGAAAGTATTATTGAATTGCATAAAAATAAAACCTATGGTGAGATACTAGGATTCAAAAATAAAGAAGAATGTCAAAAATATTGCAATTGGTTGAATAATGGTAAGAAAGAAGATTTAGAATATGATTTAGAAGATGATGATGTTTAAATAATTTTAACTTAAAGGAGGTTTAGTTTTTATGATCATTAAAATTGGCAACACTTATTACAAATCTACAGTAGAACCAATATTATTAATACTTAGCAAATCAGAAAAAGAACATATTACTAATATGAGTGAAGAAAATAAGAAATATTGTTCGTTTCCTGATGAGAGTAATATTAATAAGATTAAAGAATTCATGGATGTGCCTGAATGGATACTTAAGTGTGTTGATTATTAGAATATAAAAATAAATTAAAAAATTATAAATCAGTAAAGGAGAGTATAATATGTCAGAATTAACAGGTAAAAAAGTAAAAATAGTAAATATAGATGGATTTCAAAATGATGATAATTATGAATTATATTTATATTTAGAGCAAACAGGTATAATTAATGATTATAAAACAACAATACATAGATTTACTATAAAATTTGATGATGAATTAATGGAAAACATTGATTTTGATAATGATAAATTACTATTTGCTATTGATAATGTAGAATTTATAGATGAAAAAGAAGTTACTTTACCTAATAGCAATAATAATTTGCAAAATATAATCAAACAAATGCTAAATGTTATTGGTGACTATGAAGGAAATAAAATATCTTTAAATATTTGGACTCCGAATGAAATGTGTATTTATGTTTATGACAGTGAAATACCTGTTGTAATCAATGTTAAAAATAAATATGTTTATATTGATACAGATACTATGGATCATCATTTGACTTCTAGTATGCTAGATGAATTGTGTCAGATTGTTAAAATAATTGATGATAATATTGATGTGATTTTGGAGTGTTTATAGTAGTAATATAATAAATTACTATAAAAATAAAAAACATAAAAATGAAAAGGAGAAATGAAAACATGAACGAATTATTAAACAATTTATTGGAAAATCCAGAGGTATTAAAGGAAATGATTAAAGAGCAGGTATGTCAGTATAAACCATTAGTTTATATGATTGGGACAGAATTATTAGAAGTATATAAGGATTTCGCAAATAATACTGAATACTTTACTACTAAAGCAAAAGTAAGAAAGAATCAATTCGACGCTTATGTTGAAGTTGGATTCACGAAAAATCAAGCAATGGTATTTTTGCTTGCGGATATTGATAATATGAAGAATTCAATTAATAATGTTACTTCTAGTGTGGGAAATAAGAGTAATAAAATAACATCTAAACCTGCCGGATGGTAAAATGACTCGAAATAAAAATAAATAATAAAATGAATACATACTATATATTGTAGTTAATAATTGTTATAACTACAATATATAGTCACATAAAATCTGAATTTTATTAATAAAGGAGAAATGCTAATTATGATAGTTAGTAAACCTATTAATGTAGAAACAGAGATTGAAGATTTAACTACAGGTTGTACTTATATTTACGAAGGCGCATCTATCGAGGATTGTAGAAAGTATTTTCTATCACTATTTTTTGGAAGCAGGTCTCATAAGATACTTTGGGTTAACTATTTGTAAATAATATAAAATATGCGATTTATAATGAAATTATAAAGGAGATCACGCATGACATTAAAATGGACACCAAATAAACGATACCCAAATACATATTTTGCAAAAGTAAATAATTATGAAGAATATTTTAAACTTGCTAAAGATTTATATAACGAAGTAGAAATCTATTATAATTATATTAACACAGAATGGACTGAAAAAGAACATTTATTTAATAATGATAAAGAGTCATGGTATGAATTTTTTGATGCTAATTGCTTAGATATTGATTTTGATAATATCGAAGATGTTGATTTAGTAGATCCGAAGGAATACAACGGAGAGATTAGAATTAAACCAGAGGAAAATGAATATCCTATTGTGGTTGTTTTTGATGGAGATTTAATTATGTGGCAAAGTTTGAGTGATATTGAGTAAAATTATAAAGGAAGGAGATAATCTATGTCACAAGGCAATCAATCCAATTTTAAAACTACTAATGAAAGTGTAGAAAGATATGCTGTACTTGTAGAGAATTATAAATGGGAATACGATGAAGAAAATGATATGGATATTAAGGTGTCAACAGGTGAAATAATTATGGGAATTTATAAAGGTATGAGAGATGTAAAATTATCATTAAAATGGATTAGAAAAGATGATTATTTAAATGTAAGAGTTGTTAAAGTTAAAATTAGTATTGAGAAGTTAGAAGAAATAGAAATATAATAAAGGAGAATAAAATGTACGATAAAATCAATAGTTTAAATACCATAGTCAACAAAGGTTTAAATGTACATAAATTTTATATACCAGATACATATGAGAAATATAAAAACTTAATTAATGAATTTAAATTTTGTACAATACGAACAGACCATAAAACTATATCACAAGATTTGCCATTCTATGTGTTTAATATTGAAAAAGATAATAAAGATAAATTAAATTTAATATGGAATGAATCACAAGAAAGAGAATATAAACTAATAATTAGCAATGGAATTCAATATGATAATATTCAAGAATATAATATGGTTGTTAAATTCAATGAGAGAGGAGATTTTCTATTTGAGGCATCTGAATTAAAAATACCTTTAAGACATATGTATAGATTCCCATTATTATCATGTTCTGGTAATATATCAGATGAAGTTTCACAATGGGAAGTTTATAATGCAAGATATGGAATAAATAAAATAAATATAAAAAATGATTTATTAACATTATATAATTATCAGTTGTTTAATAAATGGTTAGAGATTACTAAATACCCTATACCAGTAGGTGTTAAGAATAATAATGTTTTGTTTTGGCAGATTATTGATAGTAAAAATAATTAAAAGGAGATAAAATATATGAACAAAGAATTTATAATCGAATGTATAGATATTATAGAACAAATAAAACAAAATTCAATAGTAACAATAACTAAAGATGGTGAAGAATTAAAATATCAAGTTAATTGTGTAAATGAATATGGTTATACAGAATGGGAATTAACATGCTTAGATGAAGAAAATGCAATATGGGATTGTAATGATACATTAGAAGATATTAAAAAAGATTTATTATGTGGTGCGGTTAGGAGTAGTTATCAAAAAATAAGATTAGTATTAGTATAGGAGGTTAATATAAATTGATTTACTATGCAGGAATTGGTTCAAGAGAAACACCTACTGAAATATTAAAATTATTTGAGAACTTAGGAAAATTTCTTGTTAAGAAAGAATTTATATTACGTTCTGGTCATGCTCCAGGAGCAGATATTTCCTTCGAAAATGGCGTAGATAAAGTTAATGGTAAGAAAGAAATCTATTTACCTTGGAGAAATTTTGAAGGGTCTGATTCTAATTTAATTGTTAATGATGTAAAAGCATATGAAATAGCAGAGAAGTATCATCCGTATTGGCATAATTTAAAACAAGGTGCAAAGAAATTACAAGCAAGAAATTCTCATCAAGTTTTAGGGTGGGATTTAAATACTCCTTCTGAATTTGTAATTTGTTGGACTGAAAAAGGTAAAGGAAAGGGTGGTACGGGACAGGCAATTAGAATAGCAACAGCGTATAATATACCTGTTTTTGATGCTGGTAGATTTGATAGTATTAATGAAATAAAATTGGCATTAAAAGAATTTTTGATTAAGTATTCTATATTAAAAGAATTAAATTTTGTAAGAAAGGAGTAATCACATATTGATAGAAAATATATATAAATCTATAAATAATATTATCAATAAATTTAAAATATCTTTCTTCGATAGTGATATAAAACAATTATTAATTAATAAAGGTTATATCCCATTAGAAATTATATCTACAAATAAAGATTGTTATCAAGAAACATATAATGAATATATGTGGACTAATTATTGGACGCATACTTATAAAATAAAAGTTAAAGATATAAATGATAATAAATATTATATAATAACTATTATTCATACTTTTAGTAGTAAAAATGATTGTGATAGTAGATATTATATTAAAGAAATCAAAGATGTTAATGGTGTAGTTAAAGATAATAAAATATATTATGATATTTGAAAATAAAAAAGGAGGAAATTATTATGAGAACATTATTAAATACTAAGGTTGTTGGTAAAATTGAAGTATCACATATTGTAACTACTGCTTTTATTATGTTTTGTGGATATTTGATGTTTGGTGATAATGGAGCATTAAGTGGAGCAATGGATGCATGGCATTTGAAATAATATAAAAAGGAGTGATTATTATATATCAAAAATATTACTGTGATAAATGTGATAAAGAATTTCAACATAAAGAAGAATGTTTAAACCATGAAGAAGATTGTGATGGTATTCCTTTTCTAGATATAAAATGGATAACTATACCATTAGATGAGTATGATAAATTATTAGTAGATAGTGAAATCTTAGATAGACTTAGTTATGAAGATCATAAAGATGTTATGGATACGTTGAATAATTGGAATGAAGAGGAAGGAGAATAAATACATATGATAGTTAAAATATTAGAAATTAAAAATAGTATTTCTAAAAGAAAAATTGGAGAAATAATTAAAGCAAAAAGACTTTACGAATTAACCAATGAAGAATTAGAAGAATCAATAGGTTATATTCCTAATGATGAATCGCTATGGGAAAAGAATGATATATTTATTCACGAAGAAGGACATTATTATGTATATATGCTTGAAAATGAAGTAGAGATTGTGGAAGAATAAAAAATATAATATGAAAAGGAGAAATGATTTATATGTTAACAATGGCAAATTTAGAAGTATGTTTTAATTCTGCAAAAGAACAAGGGTATCCATATGTTGGAATTAAAATTAAAATGGAAGGATTTGAAGAAGCAGAAGTAATTATTAATCCAATTGCAAATTTTGATAAGAAATTGGAATATTATAAAGATAAATTTAATGATGATTTAACTTTGAAAAGTTTTAATGGTATTAAAATTATCGGATTTAGTTATGGTGATAGTTATGATGAGATAGAAATGGATTTGGTTTTAGAATAATATTAGATTAGTAGATTTTAAATGTTATATATCTAGTTGTTTATAATTAAATAAACAACTAGATATATAGTAATACATAAAATATAAAATAAGGAGAATCTAAATAATTAAAAGTATATTTTATAAACCTCAACCACAATCTGAAATAATTATCCATTCTTAACGTCAATATGGTCAACCAAAATTATTTAAACCACATTTATTAAAGAATATTAAACAATCATTTTCAGTTGATTGGATACATAAAAAATGTAAATGTTCATGTTTTATACATAATGACGATTTATTTATTCAACATAGAGATTTCAATAGTATAGAAATATATAATCATGATTATGAATTCAGAAAGAAATTTATTTATAATGATACATTTGGATGTATTGTCTTACGTGGTGAAGCATGGATTTTAGTGAAAGATTTGTTGTTAGATATTAAAAATAATGTTTTTGAAGTAACATTGTTCCAGCATTTAGCATATAAAATGACAAATGAAATTGGAAATTGTCAATGGGAAAGATTTTTTGAAAAAATTATTAGGGAAATTAAAAAAGTTGATTTTATATAATACATAAAATAATAATATAAATAAGAAATGAGATGATTAATCATAGGTAGTACGATTTATAGTGACCAAAAACTCATGTATTTTCCTACGCAAGAATTTGAAACGTATAGACTACTAGTAATATTAGGAGATTTACAATTAGATTATATGCAAGAAAGATATTTAAAAGAATATGTGTTTAGTAAAGAAGAATATAATGAATTATTTCTAAAATCAGCAGATAATAGTATCCATATAAAATATGTTATATATGACAAATGGTTAAAAGAAAAGAAATATGATTATATTAAATCATATTTTACTATTAAATTTGGTAGTAAAGGCAACAATACTAATGGGAATGATAATTTTCCTATTACAATTTGCGATCCGTTTGCTGGAGAAGGTAATTTCTTAGATGTATTCAAATCATTCATCCCTAAAAATGATTATGGTAGTGATATATTACTAATTTCCAATGAGTTAGAACAAAATAGATTTTATAAATTCAAAGATAATATTAATATAGATGAAAAATATAATAAATCATTTGAAGAATTAAATTTACCTAAAAATTCATTATCATTGATTTTATTTAATTGTCCGTATGGTTCAACAAATGGCATTCGTAATGTGAAAAACTATATCAACCAAATCCTAGAAAGAAAACTTATCTATAACCCTCAAAATACAAAAGACTATAAAACAGGTTATATGGTATTTGTTATTCGCAAAGATGATTTTCTTGATAGTTTAGATATAATCTGTCAACATTTTAATGTATTGAAAAATGCTATATACAAAGTAAATACAGAAGAATATGCAAAATATAAACAATATATTTTCATTGCTAGATTAAATAATAGACCATATGATTTAAATAATATTACAGACGCTATGGATTATAAAAATAATTATAATGATATAAAAAGAATTATTGAATCAGAACCAGAATTTGAATTGTCAATGTACAATACATATAGAATGATGAATTATCCTTATATTGATTATAAAACTTTAAAAGAAAATAATCAATATGTAGAAGTGTCGAATAATTATATTAGTAAAAATGATAGTGTATGGAAATGGGTTAAGGATATTACTGAATTAAAAAATCTAGGAGAAGAAAAACTAACAGTACCTAAACCTTTAAAATT
>Ga0209318_1001244_pt1 | contig 17253 bp, 24 predicted proteins | sample RifGroE1_FD_183999 | JGI IMG/M metagenome (GOLD analysis project Ga0209318, IMG submission 183999) | Groundwater microbial communities from Rifle, Colorado, USA - Groundwater E1 (SPAdes) (version 2) | ecosystem: Environmental > Aquatic > Deep subsurface > Groundwater | place: Rifle, Colorado...
CTAAGTTTGCTATCATCCTCACTTTTATCCTTCACCGTAGCATAAATCTGGTGCCTGATTCTGTAACAGGGCAGGCTGCCGGAGCGGTGCTTCAGATATAGTTTTTCGCCCGATATTCCGGAGTCAAGCAAGTTGAAATAACTGAAATATTCTTGCCCATCGATCTCGATTGAGCCTGTAACCACTTCACTATCTGAAACAAAAGAGTTTTCCTCATAAATAAACATTTGTGCGTCATCCCTTCAAGCCCCTCTGTGAGTGGAAAGGGAAAGCCGAAAGAGGGGATGATTCCGGCCTTGTCAATCGGGTTCATGAGGCCCGATCTATCCCCAAACTGGTTATGTTATCCGGCCCGCTTCATGGGGATAACGTTGTTTGTCAGGTTCATTTTTTCCATATCCTTAATTGCCGATCTAAGCCGATCCGCCGTTACATGGGAATACCTTTCAGTTGTCGTTACGTTCGCATGGCCAAGGAGTTCTTTTACCCTGTAAATGTCAGCGCCAGATTCCAGCAACCGGCTTGCGTGAGTATGCCGTAATGAATGAAAAACGCATTTTAGACGATGATCGTCAATACCCTGATTTAATCCCAGGTCTTCAACAACATCATCAAAGGTTTTGGAAATGTGCTTACACTGGTTCCCGTTCCTGTCAGGGAATACCAAAGCATCCGGCCCGGCTTTCGGCATCGCGGACAACATTGACTTGACCCGATATGTCATATAGACGGTTCTATTTTTCCCGGACTTCGTATCCATAAGAGACAAGGTTTCCCGGACAGTATCGACATTCTGCCACTGTAACCCTGCAATTTCAGAAAAACGCATTCCGGTATCAAGAGACAATAAAGCCATCCTATATGTTGTTTCAGAACGCGCTTTCAGTGCCTCAAGAAGACTGTCACACTCAGCGGGGGCCAGATATCGCTGCCGCTTGTTGTCAAACTTTGGGATTTTTACATTCCTTGTTGGTGAGTCACCGGAAACTATTCCCGATCTTCTGGCATGGTTCCAAGTTTGGCGGATAGTGGCAAAGCAGTATTGAACGGTTCGCGGTGTCCTGCCCGCATCCAGGAGATTCTTTTTGATTCGTTCGACATGAAAGCTGGTGACATCCTTCAGTGGGATATGACCAATCACGGGAAAAATCCAGTTGACGCCGTGCTGATTTTCCTTGATCCATGTATCCCGGCCCTTGTGGGTCTTCTGAATGGGCAGATAATGGTTTTCAAAGAAATCCTTAAAGGTGATATTCCGCACCTTTTCAACTTCAGCCGCTTCCAGTTCGGCCCGTTGCCTGTCAAGCTCAGCTTGCTTCGCTGCCAGCGCCATCTGTTTTTTTTCATTCAGGGTTTCCGGCCCGGTTCCGGCCCGCCTATTCGCTTTGATCTCTGCCATTAATTCAACGGCCCGGTCAAGTGACACCCCCTCACTACTCCAGCCAACAGCCTCAGAACGGGTTTTCCCATCGTGTTTATATGTCAGGACATAATAGCGATCAAACCCAACGCCGTGCTTTCTGGTAGCGTGAAGCCTGTAACGGATTCCCGGATACTTGGTTTTATGCCATTCCATAGTTTCACCTTTTGTTTTTAAATGGTTAACCCCTAAATTCTGTACAACCCCTGTACAACTTTTTAAGGTGAAAAACAAGGTTTCCCAAAGTTACCTTGAGAACCAGAATATAGATAACTGATTGAATTGTCAAACGTATTGTGAAACAATAGGAAAGCTAAGGAAAGGCAGAAAATAGACTGAAAATCCCCGTGTGGGCGGTTCGATTCCGTCCCTCGGCACTTGCAAAATCAAGGGGTTAGGCTAAATCAGCCTGACCCCTTTTTCGTTTTAAGGGTCATTTGTACAACCCCTGTACAACTTTTTTTATTCATGGTATCCAACCCCATCACCAAACGATTAACTTTTTTCAGAACAATCCCCAATCAATCGACATAAAACCGGAGTCAAAGCCCATCTATCCCTTTGTGGATAACGAATATATCAAAATATTTTGATCTGTTCTTTATCCAGACAGCCATAAACGGCTGTTGACAGGCATTTATCCGGCTTCTGTTCATGATTTATCTGAAATTATTTAATCATTCGATATGCAGATGTCCCTGGATGTGTCCAGGTATCGCCAAAAATGGCGTTACCACTGGATACCAGGAATGGCATCCGGCCATCACCATCATGGCCTCGATCTGATTCCCGGTGATCTGCCAGTACACCACGGTAGTCATGGCTTCGATCTGGTTCCAGGTTTCAGGCATGGCACCGCGATCATGGCAATCGGTTTCCATCATGGCCATTGAATGGCATCCGGCCATCACCCTCATGGATTGTATATCATTTTCATCCCGATCATTATTCCATCGGATAAAAAACGGTATCGACTGCCATCTATACCTTTCTGGATAAAGGTTATTTCAAAATGTTTTGATATATTCTTTATTGGGACTGACACAAACGCCTGTTGACTGGCATCTATGCGGCTTCTGGCAATGATTCATCCGGAAATGGTATCCAACCGATTAAGGGTGACACAAAGTCACCCTCAATTCTCAGTAGGACAAGTTGGCCCCCTGAACCAGTATCAGGCTTTTTCCTTTTGAAAACCGGAAAGCCTGTTGTTGGAAAGCTCATACATCGGCATTTCAAATGGTATGGCATGTCATCCGTGCAAGAGTGATCTGAATCACATCCGGCATGATATCCGGCCATCATCCGGCATACATCACCATGATTCCAAATATGGGATTTTCACGTATTTGGAAACCAGCAGACCGCGGCCAGCTATCCGGCCAGGTCCGGATTCAGTGTGAAGGACCGGAAAAAACATCCGGCCATCGATCCGGCCCGGGTGATCCGGTTACCGGGTTCTGCAGAACATGCCGCCATTTGACCATAGAAGCCCCAAAAGAAAAAAGGCAGTGGAAAGATATCCCCCATGCCCTTCATGCTTTCTTTGCGCCATTCGTTTTGCCTGATATGCCGGTCATCGATCCCGTTTGAAATGCTGTTGGCCCCGGTCCAGGTCCCGGAAACATGCCGGTCATGTCTGGCTGATCCTGTTCCCATATTTCAGCCGGCGCATGGTCGGTGATGTTTCGCCGGTCTCCTGGATACCTGAAACAGACAAGGGGCTCATATCCAATATCCGGCCAGGCTGATCTGGTTTCCCGTGTTGTCAGACATCGGCATCATGCCCACATGGAGGGGTCAGGGCCCCCGGTGTTTGTTGGTTTCAGATTTTTGTTTGTTGGTTTTTTGTTGGTTTGTTGGTTGCCGGTTTGTCTGTTCGTTTGTTGATCCGCTTAAATGCGACCTGACAATTCCCACCGTTCAAAATTTCAGCCTGTTCCCCCTTATCAAGAGCAGCAATTGTCGCAGCGGTAGCCGCGCCGATCTGTTTTTTCCTCACCATATCCACAAGCTCCGGATTCCCGTTGTTGACTGTCTTGACCATGCTTTCGTAGGTTTTGCCTGATACTCCTATTGAGGCTGCCAGCTTGTCGCGGGTGTCTCCTGTATCACCTTCCGGTAAATTTTCCGGAAGGTCGGAGTTGGTCTCGGGTTTGACCGACTTCCAGTTCAGGAAAATTTTCCTTAACTGCCCTTCCGGTATCATTGTTTTGTGTAGCAATTTGCCGCGCCCGATTCTGCCGCTCCACAATTTCCCGTTTCCGTTCAACCAAAGGCACCTTGTCAATCGGAGAGAGGTTCCGCCTGCCGACCTGGTTGGCATTGGTGATCCGTTCCCGGTCCATCGATGGACAGCAGCATGACAGCCAGGGCAACATCAATTCATTGATCTGTATCACCCCAGGTCAACCGGTTCCATGTCTCCACCATTGCGATGATTTGCTGCATTGTTTCCAGAATGCCCTGAAAACAGAAAGGGCAGGGGATGATAAGGCCCCTGCCCTCAAAGTCTCTTGTGTGGCACCGGGTCAATCCGGTGGTGCCAGTTTGTGGACTTCGATCAATGCCGATTCGATCAAGGTTCCGGCATTGCCCCGGCCCTTCAGCCAATCATTCAGCCAAGCTGGTATCCGGACGCCTGTCAATGGTATCCGCTTCAGGTCATCCCGGACAACCTTGACACCCACTTTCCGGCCTGCCCCCGGTCGCCTGCCGCCCCTGGTCGCCATCACGCCAGGCTGATCTGATTCGGTTTGGCTGATCTGATCGACTGGCATCCGGTCAACAGCGTCTTGTTTCACCGGCATGACACGCAGAATTATTGCCTGTGTGAAGATTGTCCCATCCATGGCAAGCAAATGATTGCGCTCCATTTCGGTCATTGGCCCGGTCCGTGGACTGCACACCTCTATCTCGCCTGATTTTACCAGTTGGATCATTTCCGTGTTAAAATCGGTCCGGGTTCTGCCTGAAACGGCCCGGATAGCGTATATTGAAACCGGGACCTGATTCATGGCGCCAGGTTCGATCTGCAACATGATATCTGTTATTCGTTTCACAATTCCCCCTATTTGAATAAACGTATTCCCTTTTTAAATGTCAAAATACATTCAGAATGATTGATTGTAAATACAATTATTCAAATATGGATTGTCTATCATGGTGACCATGTTCAGTTTGCCTATACCCAACACATGGCCCCACGGATGAAAGCGCCGCCACGGTCAAACGGCTGAGACTGGAAACAGAAAAACCCGTTGCCCTGGATGGGTAACGGGTCCGGTTGTGTGAAAATCAGGTTGTTGGTCTCCTTAGTTTTAAGGAGACCCATTACATCAATTTTTGCGGGTTGACACCATAATCAGGGTGATGTAATTTTGAGTCGTAATCTGGAAGGGTGGGGGCGCTCTCTTTATCCCCTTTCAGGGTGGAGGGAATGGACGCCCAGAATCGCTCCCCTTCTTGAGTAGTATTGCTGTGGCTCAAGTTACCGCTGGGGGCAAGGTTCCGTCGCTGGTGATAAGGCGGGTCATCCCACAGCAATCAACCCGGGAAGCCTGCGGGCGGTGCTGACACTGGCGAGGGCATTTTTTGTGTCGAGGTCAGCTCTTCACCACATGACGCAGGCTTTCCCTTTATTTCAACAAAATCACTTCCATGTAGTGCGCGGACGCACGTCGAAAGGCGTGCCAGCACCCTGAATGAGCGACTGGTAACTTTCCAGTGTCGGGTTCGCAGGACCGGTGGATACGCGCCCACCACGCGCACTGCCCCATCAAACCCTATCCAGAAAATTTTCCAGAACAAAGACCTTTCTGATCCTGAAACGCAATGGGCTTTCCACAACAGATATAGCCTTCAGGCTTTCCATTCCATGCCGGAAATATGGATCACGACATGCCGGTATTCTGTCAGTCCATTCAGGCGGATCAACCGGAATTTCATCGCACAGATACTCCACCACCCCGGCAAGAACAGCCTCCTCCTGATCATCAAAACCGGATTCAAAAGGTTCCTGAATGGCACTCATATCCCGATGATACCGGAATCTGTCAACAAAATCCATCAGGTATATGTCCCGGTTTTCAGGGTCTTTTTTCATCAAATCATAGGTTCCACGGATGGATATCATTTTTCAAACAACTCCATGATGAAATATTGAACAGCCGGTTTGATCCGCCGACTATGGTAATACTTTTCAATGATTCTGAAAACATCATCTGCCGATTTGATCCCGATGTCTTTGATTAAAAATTGAATATCCTTCTTGTCTGTTGAATCAACACGGGAAGATAGTGCTTTCATGGCCAACATGTACTCAGGTTCGGGATAATATACTTTCAGGTTTGACCAATTAAAAAGAATTTTCTGTTTATGCCCGGCAACAAAGCCTTTCACGCCATCATTCAGCCAATCATCATCGATATGGTGGTTGACTGCAATCCGGCTTGCTGCATCCCTGATCTTCCTGGAAGGTTCAAACACTGCATCAACATCCCTTGTGGCCGGCCTTGCATTGAATACCAGACACATGACAGCACCGCCATATAGACAAATTTCACCTTTCACACCTTCATCTTTCAATAATCCGTTTAATTCGGACAGATATTTTTGGATATTACCCTTTGTCAACATGGTTACTCCTTTCTATCGCAATGCGGCAATGTCCTCTTCCAGTTCATCCGCCAACAGCATAGCGTCTGATTCGGAAACAGGGGAAGAGTTCAACCGGATTTTGGTACAGCTATCCGGGTCATTGATCTCTACCCACTTTTCAGGATTGCGTGAGTCCATCCGAAAGATATCACCTGTCAATTTTTCGATTGCAAACGGAACATCTTCTTTTTCCACAAATTCAAATATGTCTGATTTCACGATTCCTCTCCTTTCGCTTCATCTTCTTTAGGCGGTTTCAATCCGTACTTCTCAATGATCGCCGCTTCAACCAGTTTTCCGGCATCCGGCTGATCCTTCAGCCAGTTCTGTATCCACATGGGCAACCGGATCATTTTGAACCGTTCCCGTTTCAGGTGTGCTGGTACTGGTTTCCGGCCTGCCCCACGCCTGATACCTCCCCAGGCTGATTCGGGATTGAGTTCTGGCGGTCTTTCTGTTTTGGGTGATCTTCTTTTTTCAATATCCTGAATCCCGATCAAAAACGATTCCGGAATATCCGGGTGAATGGCCACATGGGAAAACGATTGTTCACCAACAATCAGCATTCCGGCCAGGTCGGTATCTGACAACCCGGCCGTATTTTCCAAACGCTGCATGGTGATGATTTTCAACCCAGATAACCGGATCAATTCACGGTCAAAAAATTCTGGTTCCATACCAGCAACAGCCCGTAATCTGGATATTGATATCGGGATTTGCGACAAGGCGCCCGGCTCAATCTCAAGAATTTTCTTCAGCAGGTACATACATCCCCCTTGTGGTGAACGACAGATACCGAACAAAAAGCGAACAAATTCCGCCGAACAAATAAAACAACCCGAACAAATAGAACAGGAATTTTAACCCGTCTGGTTCGTCATTTATGACATTTTTGTAACCATCGTTAAAATCACGTCATTTCCAGTGTCGCATAACGGTTATTCTGTTAACTTTGATATTTGTAAAAAGGCATTTTTCAACCTGTTTTTGATCTGTTTTGGGGTCTCACTGTCGGTCAATTTGTTTGATCCGCAACATTGTTTGTTTGATTTTTGTTTGATTGTTTGATTGCAAAAATTTGATTGATTGATTGTTGATTGATTGGATTGATTGATGTCTTTGTGACTGATAATCCCTGACATTCCCTGACATTCCAGGGGATTTGTCGCAACTGGTACGCGGTCAAATCAAAATTCAATCATTGTCATGCCCTGATATGGGGTTCATCCTGAAAAGGCCCTGTCAGTCAAATGCTTCGTTGGTGTACTCCCGAATAATCATAATCATATGTTTTCAATACCGTCATCAACCGGATTCAGAGTTCCCTTGCGCCAGGTTAGATTTCATCCGCCTTTGCCAGATTTTTGAAATACCGCATTTAAACAGAATTGGTTTAGTGTAAAAATCAAGTTCATCTAAATCATTTATGGTCCCAACTGATAAAAGCCGCTTGGATAATTTTTCAACAACTCCCCAGACAATAGCATCGTTCAACAACTCATCTGTCCATTTTTCAACCATTCGTAATATTCTGCCAGCAGGCCATATTTTATTTTGAATACTTTCAGCCAAACTAAGCGCTTTCCCTTCGTCTGAACGTAATAACCAATCTTCTTCTGATTCATATGCGTACCAATCCCAATCAATCAGTATTTCTGTAATTGACGGAATATCAGCGTCAACTCGTTTTTGCGCTAAATATCCAGAAAGATTAAACGCGATAGCTTCCAATTTTGACCATTTTGAAAAATATAAATTAAGGATTCTGGATTGCCGGAAATTGCCTGCAAATACAGATGTAGGGATGATTGTTATTTTTTCAAAGTGGGTGTAATTGGTTCCAAAAAATGAATTAACGACAGCGTGCCCGGCCTCATGATAAGCCACGCTCGTTAATCTTTCCCTAAGGTTCTGAATCGTTTCGGTGTCATTTTGCACCCACAGCCCATCTTTTTTCCATTCATCGAAAACTGCCTGCTCTACCGATGTCAATCTCTCCATGTGCTGATTCCTCTCTGCCATAATGCCAGGGTCATAATCATGGGGTTTATTCCGAATAAGCCCCTTGCAACGGTCAAACGGTGAAGCACTGAAACGAAAAACCCGGCAGACTGTTCCAGTGTGCCAGGTTCAATAACAGCCTATGGTATTTGTGGTCCTTCAGGTTCAATCCATCCGGATGATTCCACCTGCCCGGCGTTATGGTTTTCAAGCCTGTAAGCCCCACAAGAACAGTCAACCCGGTAACTGGTCCCGCCGTGAGCGACTGGATTTACCGGTGTTTGGCCAGGTCGTTTCGGGTGATCCGTGTAACCGACTGGATATTGATACCCACACAGGGATTCAGATTTTTTCCGGTGTACGTGCGCCATTTCACCCCTCCAATTTTGTCACATAATCCTCTCTGGTCACCTGACCTTTCAATTGGCCGTTTATCAAGCTGAGAATGCCGGATATGCCGCCGAGGTCCGCTTGCGTAGCTTCATCATACTCAGCCAAAGCATGGGCGATAAATGCAATTTGTGGTTTTGCTATGTCCACAGTAAACAGCCGGCCATTCATTTCATCGTATTGCGCCCGGGTGATTGTGATAGTGTCAGGTTTCGCCATGTCAGTCGTCATCATTCTGCCTTTCCCGTTGGTTTCAATGACAGGTCGTTTTCCACCTGGTGCAAAATTTCAGATAGCCCAATGAGGGATTCCCCATCCAGGGATTGCGCGGTTGAAGTGAGGTCCACCAAACAACGCACAATGCCTCGCGCCCTGTTTATTCTGTCATGTAGATCAATTGTTGCGTTCATGTTGTTCTTTCGTTTAGCCGTTCTGAAAGGCTGGTTAAAATGTATGAGGCCATATCGATCCGGCCCCGCCAATACTCCGGGTTTGCCCCGGCGGTAAAAAGCTCCTGTGAATACTTTAAAGCCGCCTGGGTGCGATCAATAACCTCCGCCAGTGTGATTTCATCGGCGGTCATGGCATCGGTCAGGTCAATGGTTTCGGTGGTCATGGGGTTGCCTCCTGAAAAAAGGCATCCAAGAGTGCATCAATTTCACACATTGCGTCAGCCGTTGAGCCATCGGGTTCATAAATTTCATGGGCATCAATTTCGTCAAGCAGGCAGGCCAGTTCACCGGTCGGCTGGTTCATTGCGTCACCTCCCGATGGGTCAGAACGTCAAACAGGAAATTGAAAACCGGGAAGGGGATCAAGTGGGCCAGGTACAGCAGTGCGGAAAAAGCGGTCAATCTCACGGGTACACCTCCCAAAATGAAAAAGCGTGCTTTACCTCACGAGGCCCCCCTGAGTCGTGTTACAGACTCCGCCCGTCCTTTCGGTTTCGGGTCAGGCTTGCAAGATAAAGCACGCGATTCTTTTGAAGTAGGCACAAAAAAACAAAAACCCGATAACGGACAGGTGGCCGGCAACACATTTTAGGGTGGCCTTCAAATATCAAGACCGTGTTTTGGTGTCAACAACTTTTTTTCACGTAATCCTTTACCAGGAAAAGGATCACGCCGCTTCATCCGGGACGATCTGCCCCAGCAACCCAGCCATCCGCCCGAATTGCGCGAAAAGGTCGCTGGCGGTTTCCAGTTCTGTCTGAAAGGTGTTCCCAATGAATCTGCGGACATTCTGGATATCCAGTTCTATCGTCTTCTGTTGGACATCATTCATCGGGTCGGAAAGTCTTTTTTGCCACGATTCAACCCGTTCAGCCAAAACATCCAGGACCGCATTTTTTGTTTCGATTTCAGACAGCAATTGCTTCAGTTCCATCGGATTTATTCCTTTCTTTTTTTGAGAAAAATATTTCATGGAGTAATTCAGCACACCGAAGGGCCTCGTCGAATTCAAAATTGTCTATCGTGATTGCCCCGGTTGTGTCGTGTTCCATGTGACAACCACGGCATTTTAAATCGATTCCCCAGGTAGCCGCGATTGACAAACAATCCGAATACATCCGGCAATCTGGATTCCTTTTTTTCTGAGATATCATCGCGTTAATTGATTGCTTTGAGGGATTGATTGCATGTTGAATGCATGTTGATTGCCTGGTCAGATTGTTGGTTTCAACCCAAACCAACAATCCGACAAAATACATAAAGCCTTATGAATCAATTAGATATTGCGTAACCGTTAAGAATTGTTTGTTGGTTTTGTCGGTTTTTTGTTGGTTGTCGGTTGTCGGTTTTTCAATGGAACGGATTACCGTTTGGCATTTTTGGCACAGCCGGATTCGGACCACAAACCCGGCCAGTCGCCTCATTGTGACAACTTCCATACGTGCGCCACAAGTGGGGCAGCGCATCAGCGCCGGAGAATTTGAAGTTCTGATTCGCTGTGTCTCCCCATCGCCTTTGCAGTTGGTGGCCCGATCCGTTTGGCGCCAGCAAACACCGAAACAATGCCACTGAATTTCCTGTTGCTTTCAAACTCTGCCAGTCTGTTTTCCTCGATTTTTTGCCGGTTCTTGAGCGCCCGGACGGACATGTTGCCCTCCAACCTCTCAACCAGATTGTCATAACCAAAATCACACGCGCCCGCCGCGCCCGAGGCGTAAATTCCGGATTCATCGATCATCTTTTGTGCATCCAGTCGTTTCTGGACTTCTTCCGCCGAAAGCCCGGTCCGGCCCGCAGTTGACATAACCTTACCTGCAAAGTTTTGATTCATGGTTGTTTTCCTTTTCAAGTTTTTGTTGATTCATGGGTAAAAATTCGGTATATTTTGAAACGTAATCCATGACTGAAAGCCGGTGCTGCCCGGGCCTCATAAACCCGCGCCGAGGGTTCAACTCCCTGCAAAAGTCATGCGTTTGCCATCTTCGGATTCATTGCTTTTTTTGTGCGCCCAGGTTTAACCGTGGCGGTACCTGAGCGCACAAACTTCCTCTTATCGATTATAAATCCCGCGCTTTTTTCCGATCCTCAGCGAACGCTCTCTTTTTTGCCGCGACAAACCAGACATGGCTTTCCGCAGATTTTTTTTTGCCGCCTGTTTCTGCAAGCTGGTGATCTTCTTGCGCCGGACCCGCTTTTTTTTGATAATCACCTCGCCGGACCTGACGACAGTCTGAGTTGATTCCAGAATCACCTGGGCGCCAAGTCCGTGATTGACAACAATCTCCTCCGGACGCGCATCAATGGCATTCATTTTGTCTGCCAAAAATTCAGCGATTTTATCACCGGCAACCTTGTTTTCGTCATTGAGAAACGAGTCAACCAGGCCCCTATCCGCGCCAAGTTCAAGCATTGCCGCCGAAACACCCTGAAGTAGATCATTGAAATATCCCTCCTCATCGGCTGAAATTTCAAGGTCTCCATCCAAATCCGCAATTCCAAGCAGCAGATCATTCAGTACTGCGTAAGAATGGTCCCATGAATCGACCCAGCTCATGAGGCTTGACATGCTCTGAAGCCGGATTTGCTGATCAACAAACCGGTCAACATGATCCGGATCAATCTGACCGGGTTCCACTGGATTGTAGCTGTCGAAACTTTCAAAAATTCCATCCTTTGCAAGTGCAAAATTTCCCATTTTTTTACCCTTTCATGTGTTTTATGGTTCAAAATTACGTATTCCAGGATAACAGTTATCCCATATTCAGCCCTGCTTACGTGCTATTTTACAATCGATATTATTTATTCATCTTTCCGAAACGCCAAGACTTTTGCCGGCGGTTTTTCATGCTGTTCGGGTTCTGGGAAAAACGCTGCCTGGATATCCCGCAAAAAGCCAATTGTTTCTTCAAGCTGTTCAGATATCCGTTGGTTGTGGAGCTTGACACCAATCACAAAGGACAGCGCCACGGCCAACTTGTCTTTCAAGTTTTCTTTTTCATCATCAGTATCAAACATATTGTCCATTGGTTATCCTCTCAGCTATAAAATTTGAACGCCAGGCTTTCCTGTGTACAGCCGCGCCCGCCATTGGGTATCTGTTTTTTCGTTTTCCGGTTTGGCCTCAGACATACAGGGGAAACGACGATACTTGTTATCCACCGTTCACTTTCTGGCAATGCCATCCGCGCCTCATCTGCCATTTTCATAGGGTCCTGCCAGGTTTCGTAAAATAGTTGAATTGCCGCCATTACAAACCCCGATCATGAGTTTCGTAGTTCATCCATAAACCGATTTAACGCCTTCATCTTTTCGACATCCCCGCCGGTGCGATCTGGATGAAATTCCAATGAAAGCCGCCGATAAACTGCCTTCACTTTTTCAGGCAACCGATCATCCGCTTTGTGATCATCCGGAGTCCGGATATACAAATAGCGGACGGGTATCCTGTCAGGCCAACGCCGTTCGACTTCACAGGTTGTTTCCGACAAAAATCTGTCGGATAGAAAATCACTCTGGAAGTTCAGCCACAACAGATACGAATCGGGTAGTTCTGATATGTCAAACCCCTTGAATTTCCCAAAAGACAGCCGCATTATTGTTTCACCCCTCCGCAAAAAATGCTTTCCGTATAAGCCGCCAGCAGTTCATCCCGGTCATTTCTCAAAAAGCATTCATCACATAACAGGGTGATCAAGGGCATCTGTTTTCCCATGAAATTGATTGCCATCGGCAGCGCCGCCGTTGCAGTCTGTTTCCGGCAGATTGCACAAGGTTCATTCATTCCAGGTTTCATTTTTCAATTCCTTTTGTGAAGTCAACATTGCCCGATAAAACATAATCCGGCAGGGTTTTGATTTCATCGTCTGACAATACCCATGCCGCCGGTATCACCCGCGCCGCCGAAAATGCCCGCCCGGTGATATAAAAATTGATATCGTTATCCAGGCAACACCGATACCAACGGTCGCCATCTTTTTCACATAACCCTGATTCCAGTCCCCAATTATTGAAAAAAAACAGTGTCCCCGGTTCCAGGTCTGAAAATTTGGGCAGTGGTCTTGAATCAAGCCGCACGCATTTAAAGGCCCTTGCAAGCCGCATGAATCGCAACCGGAATTTATTGAACGGCCCCATAACCTGCTCAAGGTGCGCCCTGGCAGCGCCGGTGATATCATCCATTTCGGAACAGTCTTGACATAACCAGACTGTAAAAAATGGAAGCCTGCCCCGGAATCCCTTTTGCGTGAAGATTGCTTTGAACGCCTGAGAAGCGGTATGATCACACAACAGGCATTGATTCATGATTCACCCCTGATTCGGTTCCCTGCCAGCTTTCAGACGCCCAGGGCACGCCCATCATTTCGTAAAACCGCCTTGCATTATCAAGAAAACCCAGGCCCCGCGATCGTTTGCCATCGGTCATTTTTGAAGAGTAAAACAGGGCAGGTAATCCAGTTTCAGCCTGCAATTTATCCAGAATATCCCGAATGGCCCCTCTATCCCGAAAAACAACCGGAAAACCTTCATTATCTTTCATTTTACTTAACGACTCTGACCGTGTTTTACGTATATTATATATAAAGGTAAAACACGCTGAAACCCCTGAAGTAAAAGGATGTTTTTGGATACATTGGGAAAGTGATTCAACGGCAACCGGTATCAAGTCCAGATCTTTTTCTAATCCGACACCAATCATGAGCATCGTTTCCCGGTGGATAAAGCCAAAAGCCCCGATAAAAAATGCCAATCTCCGGTATGCCTCCCCCTGTGCGCTATCCAGAACTTTATCACCACGCCGCCGGTCAATGGTCAAATTCGGTGCCGGTAAGCCGGTAGGCCATTCACGGCCCAGGATGATAATGTTTTTGTTCCCTTGTATCGGTCTGATTCGGTGCGCCATTTGTACGGTTTCGCGGTGCCCCAGGTTCACCCGCCATGTTTCACGTTTTTCAGGGTCATCTGGAAAAAGAAAAAAACCTGTATCCAGCATTCCAGATTCCGGCAGTGTAGGTGTGCCCATTCCTATGAAACTTCGGAATTCCTGCCAATGGTTCCGGCCTCGACTGCAAAAATAATGCGTCACGTCAACCATACGCCCCGGCAGAGCGTCCTTAGCAATATCCCTGATAGAAGGTTCACTTTTTAAGTGAGTGCCGATCAGAACGCCTGTGTTTTCGTCTGATATGTGAGCATCCGCAGCTTTCAGCATCCCGGACAGTTGTTCATCGTTCATTTTTGACAACTTTAGTTTGCCCCCGCCTTGACGAATCCAGACGGATTTTAATCCCGGCATGTCGCATCGGCCATCAATGATATGGAAGTCACGCTCAAGCAGTGCGGACGCTTCATCCCGATCAAGTGTCCCGTCCAGATGAACCAGCTTGCCCGTGAATTTTGGCAACCGCTTGACTGTCTGACACAGCGTTACCGGGTTCTTACGATCTTGTGAAAACTGAAGGTAGGAATGATCTGCCCCGGCCAACAATGCCCACAAAATTTCAAGCGCCCCCAGGTCAACCCGCGCCTTGAATAGTCGCCGTTGCCATGCCGCCGTTGTCTCTGCCCGGCCCGTGCCATCATCGGCCCATGCTTCAAATATGGCCAGACTCCGCAATAGTTTTTCGCGTGCCCCATCTGTGACTTTAGATACATGCCACAGGTTTTTCCGATCAGCCCATTGACTGCCCGCCGGGGACATCCCGGCATACAACCGCGATATCGTGAACCTGTTCGTTTTATGCTTCTCCAGAATGGATAATTGCCGCAAAATAACCTTGTCAATCGCCCCTATGATCTTACGGCCCGAGGGGTCAATCATCCCGGCTATCCGTTGTATGCTGCCCCACGGTGCCGCCTGAGTCTGAATAAATGTTGATAGTGGGCTTTCATCAATAATCATGGTTCCAAAATCGGACTTATCCCAATCTACGCCGGTGATCAGGCCAGCATGAGAAGTGATAACCAACCTGTCCCCTGGTTCAAATGCCCGCGTCTGATTCGTAAAGTAGTCACAGTCTCCGTCCTTCTTGCATCTCGGACAAACAAGGAATGCCGGTGAAAAGCCACGACTTGCAACCCGTTCAACCTTCGCATAGGATCGACAGTTCTTCAGGTTTCGTCCCTCCAATAAGACAACATCAGTATCCGGATTAATGCCCCGTGCTGTCTCGATCAACTCCCTGCCCAATATTTTTTCTGGTACAGCCATCACAACCCGCCCGGTCAGTCCATCAGCCAACAGCGCCTTTAATGTGCTGGTGGACTTGCCCCCGCCAGGCGTGATTTGGATAGCTGTGTCATTGGCACCCCCGACAGCCTCAACAATGGCCCGCCGTGCGGCTTCAATGGCCATCACTTCGCCGGTCATTTCTGGTACCGTGTCAGCGCCGCCACCTGATAAAACATCAGCCCCAGGCAACCAGACGGCCATCGGTAGGCCAGCAGGTTGACCGGCATCACATGATGCACGCCAACATCTCAAACGGCCTCCCGCCGTCACCCAGGCCCGGCCTTCAGCCTTTCCGCAAGCCGGACAGTCGCGCTTGAGTCTGTAATAGGTGACTTCGCCGGACTGCTCAGTTTTGAATTCTATTCCATGCTCTTCCAAAATTTCCGGTACCGGTCTGAAGCGTTTTTGAACCTTCAGACGTGTACCCGAAAACAGCGTGCCCGCCAGCTCCACGGCATCCCTGTATGTCTCAAGAAAGGATTTCCACACATCCGGTAATGGTCTTATTGGAAGTGTGTCAGGTATCCATTCCAGGCAATTTGACAAATCAGCAGGCCCATCAGTCAACGTGAGATATTCTTCAGGTGTCAATCGCCATAGTGCATGAACATCCGGCAGCTTGTGAACATGCCGGTCAATATCAACCTCGCCGTCCTTTTGCTGTCTGAAATGCCCACGATACCCGGCCAGTCTGACAAACTTATCTCCATTGTAAATACTGGCATCGATCTCCGGACGTTCGGAAACAAATTCCAGAAATGCCGGTACATCATCAAGCCCGATCCGATATGGCCAGCAAAACCGCAAGCCCCATCCACTCAACAAGATTATCAGGCATTCAACCAGGTCATTATCAATGATAAAAGCCAGAAGATCCCGGCCAGCTTCCAGGTTCGCAGAAACGTTATAATGGCTCCCGTGTGCCTCTACATCCAGACACAGCCACACTGTTTCAGCCCCATCATCGTCCCGGACTTTGACACCCAGGTAAACGGCATCGGCTCCATTCCGGAAACGGTCAGCAGGTATCCGTGATACCCATGCCGGAATTTCCGATACCGGTATCCGTTGCCAGTTGCCCCGGAACTCACGCAGGGCAGTTTTCGCCCATACGGTGCCGGTCATCATGCAGCCCGTTTCCTGGTTTTCCAGCCAGACGCCGCTTTCGTTTTCAACCAGGCACAAAGTTTTTCCTTCGGATAAACGGTTTGGCCGCACAACAGGAAGCGGCCATCCACGCCGGTTCCGCGACTGTCTTCATTTGCAAGTGACTTCCCGGACGCCGTTCCGCCTGTGAATTCCCTGACTGCTTTCCTTGCAACCACAGGGGAAGGCCAAGCTTCGGCCATTGCATCGATCATCTGGTGAATTGCTGTGATTTTTTCCTTTTCAGTCATATAAGTATCCTTTGGTTTCAGGTTAATTCCTGGAACAGAGAATAAACCATAACATCTTGAAAATATATAGAAAATAAACGGAATAAATTTGGAATGAAAACGGAATAAAAATGGAATATGCGGAGTTTCAGAAACAAAAAAAGCCCGCCCCGGGGAGGGGCAGGCTTTGAGTTACAGACGGTTTTATATTATTTTCGGTTGGCTAATGCCGCCTTTATTGCGTTATGGCTGAGTTTCGGATAGCCATTTTCTTGAAGGGCTATTTGCGCCAAATGACCACGGATTGTGGTTTCGGGATATGTGCTATTGTCTGGAAACATATCAAGGATCAGCCATTCAGGCTTTAAAAAGTCGCAGGGATTACGGGATAAATATTCCCTTGCAATTTCAAGCGCGACTTCTCGTTTATTCTTTCCTATTTTTTTTGATATTATATCCAAAACTGTGCCGATGTGCTTCACAAATACTTTTGAGTCTTCTTTATCTTTGAGCCTCGGTAACACATGCTTGATTGTGTCTGACTGACTTGGACCATTGGGGATATTGTCAGAAAGAAAACCCAAAGCTTCAAGTTCTTTTGTAGCGAAAAAAGCATTCTCCATTTCTTTCGGGTTACGGATAAAGGCTTCTGAAATTTTGAAGTGGTCCCGATATTCATCTTCCACTACAATTTTACGACCATTGCTTACGGGTTTGGCCATAACG
>Ga0209318_1001246_pt1 | contig 17224 bp, 21 predicted proteins | sample RifGroE1_FD_183999 | JGI IMG/M metagenome (GOLD analysis project Ga0209318, IMG submission 183999) | Groundwater microbial communities from Rifle, Colorado, USA - Groundwater E1 (SPAdes) (version 2) | ecosystem: Environmental > Aquatic > Deep subsurface > Groundwater | place: Rifle, Colorado...
ACCCATTCGGGGGTGTAGCTCAGCTGGGAGAGCACCTGCTTTGCAAGCAGGCTGTCGCCGTTCGATCCCGGCCACCTCCACCATCATCATCACTCGGTATAGCTCAGTTGGTAGAGCGCATGCTTTGGGAGCATGAGGCCGGCGGTTCGGATCCGTCTACCGAGACCATTTTCATCTTGATTTGCCCCGTTAACTCAGAGGCCAGAGTGCCCACCTGTCCAGTGGGACGCCATCTTCTTTTGCTTCTGTAGCTCAGCCGGTAGAGCGCTGCGTTGAAAGCGCAGGCGTCGGTGGTTCGATCCCGCCCGGAAGCACCATCACCTGCCCATGTGGCGAAATTGGTAGACGCAGCAGGTTGAGGGCCTGCCGGCCGCAAGGCCATGCCGGTTCGATCCCGGCCCTGGGCACCACCGAACACATTCGCGCGGATGGCGAAACTGGCAAACGCGGCCGGTTCAAACCCGGCTTTCCCTAAGGGTTCGAGTCCCTTTCCGCGCACCACCGAACAAGGACAGTTGGCAGAGCGGTCTATTGCCCCGGTCTCGAAAACCGAGTGGCCGGGTGAACCCCGGCACGAGCGTTCGAATCGCTCACTGTCCGCCACTTTTTTCGTATCTCAGTAGCTCAGTTGGCAGAGCGGCGGTCTCCAAAACCGTAGGCCGAGGGTTCGAATCCTTCCTGGGATGCCACCAAACAACACGGCTTGGCCGAGCGGTCGAAGGCAGCGGTTTGCAAGTCCGCATGCGTACAGCACACGTTGGTTCGAATCCGACAGCCGTGTCCAATTTCCCCGCCCGTAGTTCAACTGGATAGAACAACTGCCTCCTACGCAGTACGCCATCGACGGCCCTGGTTGCTGGTTCGAGTCCAGCCGGGCGGACCATTACCACCACGAATTTCATTTATCAAGGAGAGCACCATGCGCGCAAAAACCATTGCACTGCCAGCTATCAAGCCGCGCAATCGCGTGGTGATCGCGCTCGCCCTCCTGGCGCGGGTCGGGAGCGGGCGACACGCCAGTGTCAAACGCAATTCGGACAAAAACCGCAAGGATCTGGCGGATCGCGTGCGCGAGTGCGGCGAGTGGTAGCGCGACCGCTCCTTTCTTTTGTTCCCCGGTAGCTCAGTCGGTAGAGCAGCGGACTGTTAATCCGCCTGTCATTGGTTCGATCCCAGTCCGGGGAGCCATTCCATTCAGCCGTATAGCTCAGCGGTAGAGCGCCGTCTTGATAAGGCGGAAGTCGCTGGTTCGAGACCAGCTACGGCTACCAATCAGTGGTGCCTTTGGCGCAGCGGTAGCGCATCGGGTTGTGGTCCCGAGGGGCGTCGGTTCGATTCCGACAAGGCACCCCAATTCATTTTCCACCAGCCCCTTAGCTCAGAGGCAGAGCAGCGCCCTTACAAGGCGACGGTCGAGATCTCGGAATTCTCAGGGGCTACCACCCACATCGCAGTCATCAACGAAAGGATCGAATCATGCAGTCGCAAGTCTTGCAGCTGGACATCCAGGGTACGCCGCAAGCATGGATCTCGCCAGAGCAGGCTGCGCTGCACTACGCCACCGAGGACGTGGCGTGGACCATCGGCGATGAGCCGCTGGTGGTGCTCCGCGGGGGCTACAACGCCCGCATGCAGCGCCAGTCCACCCTGGCCATCTCCCCCATCATCGCGCTGCGTGGCCAAGCCCGGGTCAACCTCTTCGACGTCGAGCCCACGGTGACCAGGCGAAAGCTGTTTTCCAGAGACCGCCATTCGTGCGGGTATTGTGGGCAGGTGTTCGACTGGCGCCGGCTGCAGGTCGAGCACATCATCCCCGAGTCGCGAGGCGGACTCTATCGATGGCAGAACCTCTGCTCCAGCTGCGCTGGGTGCAATGCACGCAAAGGAGCTCGGACGCCTGAAGAGGCCGGGATGCCCCTGCTCTACGTCCCCTATGTGCCCAGCCGCTTCGAGGACTTCCTTCTGCAGGGCAGGAACATCCGGGCCGACGTGCACAGCTGGCTTGCAGCACGCCTTCCCGCCCATTCCCGCCTGCATTAGGTGGGCACCCTTTTCAGGAGATTCTTGATGAGCTTCAATCCCACTCAGACCCCTGGCATCCACCACGTGGCCACGCCGGGAGGCACCTTTCCTGTGTTCATCCCCAATTCGGTGATCGATGGCCAGGGCTTCTACGTGAGCCACAACAATCACGACCACGCCATCTACGGCGGAGAAACCACCGCACTGGTGCTGGGCCAGATGGAGAGGTTCTACATCCTCAAGGGGGACCACCGCCAAGCGTACAGAGCGATCATCGGTCGGGGGTTCGATGTGTGCCTGGACTACTTCAAGCGCCACCCGGAGCTCGCGCACCCGTACAGCAACAAGCTGCCCGCTTGAATCGGGGTCTCCTCGTTTTCAGTGCAATAAGTGACGGTACGCAAAGCTAGCACTGGCGCGGGGGTGGTCTGGGTAGACCGTTGATTTCATTGACTTTCCTGTTCGCTTTGTAAACGGGTATGGTGGCCTCCCACTTTTGAGGTTCACGATGCAGGGTTGGCACACAACGTTTTTGGGGATGCGTGGGCTCCCCCGCGATATCAGCGACTTCGAGATGAAGGCATTTTTCACCTTCGATGGTGCCGAGCGCGACGCAATCAATGCACGCCGAGGTGATTCCCACAAGCTTGGTCTGGCGCTCCATATTGGTTTCCTGCGCATGAGTGGGCGTTTGCTCGGTGCCTTTCGGGTAATTCCAGTAGCCTTGTGGCGCCACCTTGGCAACGAGCTTGGCATTGCAGCACCAGAAGTCGCCTCGCTGAGAGCCATGTATGAACGCGGGCGCACGCTATTCGATCACCAACAAGTAGCCTGCACGGTCCTTGGATTCCAGTGGATGAGCGAGCACCAGCGCCGCTCACTGGTACGTGAACTGCGCGACGAAGTGGCGCGCTGCGCCGACCGCGATCAGCTACTCGTGCGGGCGCGTCAATGGCTGTACAAGAACAAGCTGGTGATCGTGCACGAGCGGGCAATTCGGACACTGATTGCGGCGGCACTTGCCCAGCTTGAAGTTGAAACAGGCACCGCCATCGCCGCCAGCGTTGATCCAGCAACACTTGATCGCTGGCGAGCCTCAGTTTCAGAGCTGCGCCCAGATGGACAAACCCAGCAGAGTTGGCTATGGGCTGCACCGGCGAAACACTCAACCCGCCAAATCAGCGAGGTACTGGAGCGCATCGACCTGCTTTACACGCTGGACGTTCATAAGCACCTGGCAGACATCCCCGATCTCATCTTGCGCCGCTACGCGCGCCGACTTGTCTCCAGGCCGCCCTCAGCCGGAGCCAAGATCAAAGAGCCAGCGCGCACCGTGGAGGTCGCATGCTTTCTTCGGTATTGCCTGTTCACCACCACAGACCAGTTGATCCTTATGGTGCAGCGCCGGATCGCCGATCTGTGGCGTCAGGCTGCCGCCGATGTCCCCGCTACCGTCAATTGGGCCGCAATGTACAAAACGCTGCTCGGCGAACTTGTTGCCTTGAGCGCGCAAGGTGCGGTGCCAGATGCTGAGTTGCGTGCCCGTCTTGAAGCCTTGATCACCGAAACCCAGAAACGCAAACCACCGAGCAGGGCCTCCCTGGTCCGCGAGGGATTGATTGATGGAATTCGCCCCGTGCGGTCGTTGCTCGTCGCCATTGCAAAGCTGCCCTGGCAGGCCACCGGCGAGCATCCTGCCATCGAGTACCTTGCCAAGCTGCAAGCTTTATATCTCAAAGGATCCAGAAAGCTGCCAGTTGAAGTGGTGGCACCAAGTCTGGGAATGATCTGGCAGGTTTCGATCTCCAGCCCAGACCGGGAACGGGCGTTTCAGGCGTTGGAGGTGGCCACCCTGTTTGCCCTGCGCCGCGCGGTGCGCAATGGCTCGGTCTGGATTGAGCACAGCCTGAGCTTTCGGGGTCGTGCGCGCTTGTTCTTCACGGACGAGCGTTGGCAGGCAGAGTCCAAGAAACACTATGCCCGTCTATCGTTACCCAGCAAGGCTGCCACTTTCTTGAAGCCTTTGCTGGCCAGAGTAACTGCCGGTGTCGATGCGGTGGCCGCTGCAGCCCGCAGTGGCGTACTGCGCGTGGATGATGAACTCCATTTGTCGCCATTGCCCGCAGAGGACGAAGACCCAGAAGTGACCAAGCTGCGCGCGGCTTTGGATCACCGCATCGGTGAGGTTCAATTGCCGGAAGTGATTCTGGCCGTTGACGCCCAGGTGCGCTTTAGCTGGATCATGCTCGGACGTGAGCCGCGCTCTACCGACGAGCTGCTGATGGTCTATGCCGGCATCATGGCCCACGGCACCAGTCTGACTGCGGTCGAATGCGCGCGCATGATTCCGCAATTGTCTGCCACCAGCATTCGCCAGGCCATGCGCTGGGCGCGGGACGAACGGCGTCTGAGCCAGGCCTGCCAGGCTGTGCTGGAATTCATGCAGCGACACCCGATTGCCGCCACCTGGGGGCGGTCCGATTTGGCATCTTCTGACATGATGAGCATGGAGACCACCAAACGGGTGTGGCAAGCCCGGCTTGATCCTCGGCGCAACACACCTTCCATTGGAATCTACTCCCATGTAAAAGACCGGTGGGGCATCTTCCATGCGCAGCCCTTTGTGCTCAATGAGCGCCAGGCGGGCGTGGCCATTGAAGGTGTCATCCGCCAAGAAAAGCTGGAGACCAGCCAGCTTGCTGTGGATACCCATGGCTACACCGACTTTGCCATGTCACATGCCCGTTTGCTTGGTTTTGATCTTTGCCCGCGGTTGAAGGAACTCAAACAGCGCCACCTCTTTGTGCCACGCGGCACCAAAGTGCCCGCAGAAATCGCTGCGGTGTGCGAAGCCAATGTCGACGTCGCTTTGATCGAAAAGCATTGGGATAGTCTGGTGCACCTGGCAGCCTCGGTCATGAGCGGACATGCCAGTGCGGTGGCAGCTCTTGCGCGGTTCGGTTCTGCCGCCCAGGGCGATCCAATCTATGAGGCTGGCGTGCAATTGGGGCGGTTGCTGCGTACGGCGTTTTTGGCTGACTACTTTGTCAAGGACGCTTTCAGGAACGAGTTGCGCCGGGTGCTCAATCGGGGCGAGGCTGTTAACGCCCTCAAGCGCGCCATTTATACCGGCCGGATCAGCCCGGCGCAGGCCAAACGTGTCGATGAAATGCAGGCTGTGGCCGATGCGTTGAGCCTGATGGCCAACATCGTGATGGCGTGGAATACCTCACAGATGCAGGCGGTCCTGGATCGCTGGTCGAACCGCCGCCAGGTCATTCCACCGGAACTGATCGGGAAGATTGCGCCCACCAGGCTGGAGAGCATCAACTTGCGGGGTGTGTTTCGCTTCCCGGTTGACCGCTATGCTGACCAAATCCTGCCTTCGCGGCCAAATGCATCGATAACTGGCACCAATGGATGAAACCGACCACGGTTTGACGCCACGAATCGCAGATTTGAAAGTGAACAGGAAAGTCAATGAAATCAACGATCTACCAACACCACCTCCGCGCCAGTGCTAGCTTTTCGTACCGTCACTTATTGCACTGAAAACGAGGAGACCCCAACCAGCGCCAACCCGACGGCGTTGCTGTTGGGGCTTTTTTTTGGCCGTTCGATCAATAGGACGATTAAAATCCACGGCATACACAGGATGTGGAAAAAATAGCGTTGCACCACGAAGCCGGCGGTGGCGTGAACAACTGAATGGATCCCGTCATGGCCACCAAAAAAAGCTCGTTCGATTTCGAAGCGGCCTGCACGCGGATGCTGATGATGGCTGGGGCCAAAGAGAACGGTACATCCTTCGCGAAGCTTGGCCTCGAAACGATCGCCGGTCCGATGGACTGCAGCCCCTATGAGGATTGGCTCGCATGCCGGTTCGTGGACGTCGAGAAAGCCAAGCAGGTGATCGGGGCGGGCTCGTTGAATCCTTTCTCTGGCAAGTGGAACTGGCACTACACCAAGCCAACGCCCACGGATCTGATCGGCTTGCAATCGGTGATCGCGCATGTGGCCATGCCATCCGGCGATGTCAAGGAAATCGTCGACAGCTACGAGGCTGGTTGCAAAGAGCTGCGCGCCCCCTCGGACATCCTGGTGTGCTACCAGTACCGTGACGCTGACAACTACAAGGTCGCGCGTGGCGTTTGCTTTCGGGGTGGCCCGTTCGGTTCAGGCACGCTGCAGTCAATGCTGTTTGCCATGGATCGACCCTTCGGCCCGCCGATGTTCATCCCTGGCCTTGTCGGACTGGATGACCTGCAGGACAGCTTTGAAGGCGGTGAGAGTCAATGGGACCCTGAAAGGGACTCTCCCTGGCACGAGTTTCTGTCCATCGAGTCGATACCGGTTGGGCGCGGACAGAACTATGCAGACGGCGACTTCACCGAGTTCGTCGAGCGCGTACAGATGCAAGGGCTCATCAGCGGTTGGGACGAATCCTATCGCCCCTCTTTTTATCCCGTGATGGCCGCTCGTTACGAGCAGGCACAGAAAAATGCTGACCTCAACATTTCCCCTGCATCAGGTAGCTGAAGGCCGCGTGTTCGCGCGTGCTGCACCGAACGGCTTGACCTTGGTCTTTGGGGTAGTGCAGGCCCCTGCGGATGCTCCATTCGAGCGGGTGGTCATGGCGCGACTCAACAGCCACCTCTGGCTGGACCTTGGGCACCCCAGGGAGAACAAGTCGATTTACCCCTATGGCAGGGTCCACGATCTGCAGGAGTGTGACGTCTCAAGCCTGCTGACCACCATCAATTTTCGCAAGCACGTGCTCCCCGATGCGTTCGATGTATTCGTCCGGAAGACGCACATGCACCACGAGGACCCTGCGAAGCGGTGGGTCATTGTGGCGGGCGTGGCGCCCGGGCGGCTGAGTGCTATCTCGATCGAGGGACTCTACGAGCTGGGACCCTCTTCCCTGTCATTCACGGGCGTGAGTCAGGAAAGCTATCCGGGGACAACGCCGAGCATCATTCTTCGCGATCCGCTGTGGGGTCCAGGTGGCCTCTACGGACTCGCGACCAGCATGGACCCGGAGGTCTATGAGCAGGTCATCAAACAATCGCGCGAGCGGCCCTTGTACAGGGACCTCAAGTTCGAGCGTTTCCTGAAGATCTACGGTGAAGATCGACAACTCCCCATGGTTTACACCCGCGAGGAGCTTGAGGCGCATGAAGCCCATGTTGCGGGGATCGTGCGAGAACTGGTGGATTCAGAATTTGATGACCGAGCGGGCCAATCAGATCAAGAAGCTCCCAAAGGATGAACATGCCAAGCCAGCAAAGAGCACCATCGCTGTCCTATGAATCGATCGTGGGGCTGCTGGCAGCACCGGTCAAGGTCTCGACGTGGAACGGCACGTTTCAGCGTGCTGCCTCGGTCTACGCCCTCCCCGGCCGCCGGGGCACGTCGTACGAGCTGTCAGTGGAGCACACCCATCCGTTCATGATGGAGTTCGTCAAGGAGGGCGGTCACTTCGAGGTCAACCTTTTCAGGCGAATGGGTTCAGTATTGCAGCCGGTACCCATCCCCCCGGAGCTGCAGGACAAGGTGCTGGTGATGCGCTCGGACGCCACGCTCACCGACACGGAAGCGCGTGCAGCACGCGATGCGATGCGCGCAGCGATCACCAACACGTACGAGGAACTCGGATTCCATGAGGCTCCTGGGCAGTGACGCGAAGCACATTCCATTCGGCCATGGTTGACCTGCTCAGGGCTCTGCTCTTCTACCTATGGCGAGCTGGCACCGGTCGCCACGCCTTTGCGCACATCAGCGACACGCGCGCAAATCGCGCCGTTTTCGCGGTGGCCTGCTTCGGGCTCATTGCCGCGGCCGTGGTCACACGATCACTTCCACCCTGGGCCGGCGTCGCGATGTCTCTGCTTGCCGGGTTGTCCACCGGGATGCTCCGCGGCCCGTTGGTCATCGGGGTGCTGGCCACCGTGACCGCGGGGGCCATGGTTTCCCTGGCAACTTCAGCGCCCGTGGGGCTTGTAATGCCCTACTTCATCGGACTGGTCGGGAAGCTATGCCTGGACTACGGCCGGCTCCCGTTCGAGATGCGTAGGTCGGGTTACCTTGCAGAGTAGGCAGGGCTTCGAAGGGTCAGGCCTGCCCTGGCTGCGCCACCGCGCCTCTTGAGTCGACCTGCAGGTCCAGCAGCGGGGCTTCCTCCAGGCCAAAGGCCCGGCATGCCTTGTCCCAGTCGTTTTCGTCCTGCGGCGAAACCTCTGACCACTCAATGTCATCTGGCCACAAGCCAAAATCGCCCCATGCGTGCTGTCGCAAGAGGTCGGCGAGGGCCCATGCCGGTTTGAGAATCGGCAGGCCACCGGCCGGGTTCTTCACGATGCCGGCCGCCGCCGTCTGGAACCACGCTGGAGCGCGCGGCTCAACCTCATACGGGTTGACGGTGAACACCGATTGCTCTCGGCTGACGGCCACGCTGGGCCGGTGGGGCACCTGCGTGCTCCACCCGGCCTGACGCAGCGCCTCCAACCCCACAATCACGGCCGTTGGCATGGCCAGGCGCATGGCCTTTTCCCATTGCGGGTGGGGGTTGGCCACAAGGTTGACGAACACGTCGCTGTGCCCACCCAACGCACCGACCAGGTCGCGCTGTTTCCACTGGTAGAGCGTTTGTGACGCTGTCTTCGATGTCCAGCAAAACCGCACGGTCAAGTCGGAGCCCCTGAAGACGTCAGGCAGACTTCTCAAGCGCTCCAGGGCGGAGACTTGTTTTCTCTCGTTCATGGCTGCGGTTGATCCAGGTGTTCGAGATCCGCGCCGGGCAGTTCGTCGTCGACGGCTGCGATCTCCTGCATGACCTCCATGCCCTGCTCCAGGGCATGCGTGGACACAGCGACCATTTCATGCACGCGCTCGGCCGTCATCGGCCAGTGCGCCGGCAGCCATCGTTTTAGGTCCTCGGTGATGCGGTCAGTAGCCCCTTGCAACTCGACCAACCGTGCACTGGCCATGGCCAGCCATTGCTCGGGGCGGACATTCGGGTAGGTGGCCAGGCGCACGCGCATGTCTTCCACCGTGCAAACAGGCGCTACGCCTTGCGCGCCCAGCCAGTGCAGGTCGAAGACATCCCGGGGCTTGAGGTAGGGCCGCGCGGCCAGCGCAAACACCTTGTCGACATGGATCTCGGCAAGTTCCGCCGTGGGGACGAATGCCTGCATACCAGCTCCAGGCCCGGCGGCCAGCCGCACGGGCGAGGCAGTGACCTTGAGGGCCGTGATGGTCTGGGCGGCCGTTTGCCACAGCTCGACCTTGACCCGAACCCCGCCCACCACGTTGGGGCCTGAGACATTCACGTTGAAGGCATGAGGGTTGTGACCGTCCTTGGCCTTGGTGACAACCAGAGACGTGCCAGAGGGGATCCACTGAGCCGACTTCAGACGCTTCTGGATCGACTCGCCGATCCGGTCCAGGTTGAGACTTGAATTCACCAGGAAGTCCAGGTCCTCGCTGAAACGGGGCGATCCGTGCGCCAGATGCAGACTGGTGCCCCCTTGAAACGCAATATCCCCTGGCTCCCAGCGCCTGGATGCCATAAGGGCCTCCAGGGTCGCAACATGCAGCGCCTGGCGCAGATCGAATGCTTCGGATGCAGAGAGTTGTCGTTTCGCCATGCGTTAATTATCTATAGAACTATAGATAAGTCAAGTTCTCAGCCTGGCGATTCCCGCTCTGGATTTGCCATCTCTTCAGGAGCATGGCCCGGCATGGCCCTTTCGCTCTCCAGATGGGCCACGCCGCCGAAATTGAGCGTGTCATAGAAGGAGCGGAGCTGCGCCTCGCTGTCCATGGGAATGGTGCTTCGGGTGAAGAGGGTGTTCTGGAACCGGCGCCGATCGACGGTGTCGACCTCGCTCCAGCGGGTGGGGTTGCCGTCGAGGTCGTTCAACGCGAACCCGTCCGTGAAATAGAGCTCCAGTGCCTTCAGGCGCTGCTGGCCATCGAGCACCATTTCCGAAAGCGGAGCGAACTCCACATCGGCCTTGTCCAGCAGCTCCATCTCGGTCACGATGTACGTCCCCAGGTGCACGCCCATCCAGGCGCTCTCAACGAACCTGGCGCACTGCTCCAGGCTCCATTTGAAAGGACGCTGCCAGGGCGCCAAGGGCATGCCCATGACGAAACTCTGAGCCCACGGGAAGATCTCTCTGGCGTTCACAGGATCGAAGCGTCCCAACGAGTACAGGAGTGAACCAATGGTGGCAGGGGCGCTCTTGGCGCGAATCTGTCCGCGCGGCATCCTTCGGGGCGCTGTCATGATGGGCCACCAGGTGAATCGGTCTCAACAGCCTCATCCGCGCGCTCCTGCTGGTCATTGATCTTGCGGATCATTTCCCATTGCGCACCGGTGATGACCAGATTGGGGTCAAAGGTTTCCGACCACCCCATCACGTCCCCCCGCCAGATCCGCACCTCGACCCGGTCTTGAACGCTCACCGCCTCGTATTCCTTGACCGTTCCACGATCCGTGTACACGCGGTACACGGCGCCGGGCACCAGTTCCCATGGATTTTTGGAGTTCCACTTTTCGCCATCAGGAGTGACCCGAACGATGCCCGATCCAACGTGGCGCAAGGTGACTTCAGGGACGTCGCAGCCGGTCAACTGCTTGAACTTCTTCATCATCGCGGGAAGCGATCCGAAGTGATCGTCTCTCGGGTACATGTCGGTGCGGCTCCATCGCTCGTTTTCCACCATCCAGACCTGGCGACCGCCGTGAAACTGCAGCATGACCTGGTGCACCCACACGTCGCTGTTCGCCGGATGCTCTGCTTTGGCAAGGCAAAATCCACCGAGGATTCCCCAGGGATTCTTGCTGACCTTGTCGTCGTGATTGAGGCGGTACATCACCCCACCGCGTTCGTGCAGGGTCAGGTCCGTTGCAAGGTGCTTCAACTGCATAAATTCCATAAAAGCTTTCTAGGTGGTTGCTTCAGTCTGGCGCGTTGCATGCCGTGCATTCAACCACTGCGAAGCCTCCTCGGGGCTGCCCAGAGCCCCTTCCGACCTCCGGCGGGCGTTCATAGCACTCGCCTGGCGCCAGGTGATCTCAACGGCTCCATGGCCCACGGCCAGGGCCCGCTTGCTCAAGGCGATGTCGTAGTGACTCCCACTCGTTTTCTGCGGGCTTTGCCACCAGCGGCGAGCCACGCCAATACGGGCCGCCATGGCGTGCAACTCCTCGTCGGAGTCTGCGAGCATGTGGCACATGATCATGCGGCCGTAGGGTGCCCGCATGTCATCGACGTAGACCGTCACGGATGGCTCCCATAGTGGCCGAACGGGGCTTCAGGAATTTCGTCGTCGCCGGCAATGACGTTCGCAGGATCTGCACGATGGTTCGCGAGCGCTGATGTGTGGCAAATCAGGTTGGCCATGGTGAGAGCGCCCATCTCCTTGGATATCTCGCGAAACACCGCACCGGTGTCGGTGGACGTAAACGTTGCCCAGCTGGTGAACCCCATCCCACTGAATGGTGTGCCCCACGAACAGCCGGTCAATGCCGGCGACGCCTGATGCGTTCTGCCTTTGGAGGCGGTCTCGCCCCGTCAGGGCGCTGTTGATGCAGTCGACATCACCCGCTTCCAGCCTGGTCGTGAATGTGTGCCAGTCCATGCCGATCGGCACTTCCGCATGAACGAGCCCCACACGGCCGCGGCTGGTGTCGACCTCCATGGCGATGGGGAGCCTGGACAGGGCATCCTTGATCGCCAGCAGCCGATCATCGGACACGTCCGAGATCCATCCCATGCCGTTCCAGTTGACGGAGCCCAGTAGCTTCAGCTCGTCCAGCCCCAAGTTGGCAATGTCGTCATCGTGATTGCCGCGGATGGCGTGCACGTAGGGCTGCGCCAGAAACTCCAGCACGCGTTCGGACCCTGGGCCTCGGTCTACGAGATCGCCAACCACGAACAGCCTGTCCTTGGTGATGTCGAAATGAGCGTGACGCATCGCCCCCTTGAGGGTTTCAAAGGCCCCGTGGACATCGCCGACAACGAAGTCCCTCCCGGTCTGGTTTCTGGGGACTTTCTTGACGGTATGGTGCTTGTTGCACACCTGTGGGTCATTTGTGCTTGGCTTCATGATCATTCTCACCAATCCGGCGGGTATGCTGGATGCGTTACCCAAACGCTCAGGGTCAGCCCAAGCTTCGGCTCCAACCCCCACAGATAGATCCCATGGCCAGTGACGTACAGAACAGGCTGGGACGCGATCGTGCCGATTTCAATGGTTCGCTTCAGGAATGGCGGCACAAGGGTTTCGGCCACCGAAATGCTGCTTTCGGATAACACAGCATCAATCAGCTGTTCCGGCGTTGCGGCCAAGTCGGCGCGGTCCTGTTTGTCGGCATAGCGTGAGCGATCAGCAGCAAACGACCGAAGACGTTGCCACTCGTCAAATGGAAGGCCGCGAAGATGCTGCAGGACCAACGACTTAAAGGCCTCGCGGTGTGTGTCAAGGCATTCGATCATGGAGGCACTGTGCTGGCGTCTGCCCGTTTTCCGTGCAATCTGTTGAATCCCCCGTCGCACGGGGCTTGGCGGGCGGCGGCCATCGCGAAACGACGTGGTTATCCACAGATTCTCTGAATAGATTCTGCACTTTAGGAGTTAACGGCGAAATGTTGGCCGCTCGTGTCGGGTCCAGCCTCTTCCGCCTCGCGCTGATCCACGGCATGCCATTCCCGCTCCACGGCGATCGCATAGTCAGCGATGCCGTCCGCCAGACGGGCAAGGCGGGCCAGGAGATCGTCTACGGTGATGGCTCCCACCTTGAAGGAATAGTTTCCAGGTGCCCAAAGCTGCCCATTGGGATAGACCGAGCATGTCATGAGTAGACCAACACCCTCGTAGCCACGATCCTCACCATCAGCCAGAACCAGGTGAACAAAATGCCCTGTCTTGTCAGGATCCTCCGAGGCAAATCCAAGCCCCCGATCAATATCGAAGTCCAGGACTTCAATTTCGGAGAGCGGACCTAGTCCCTTGGAGATCAGGGACTCCCTCAGAGCCTCCAGAATCGGCCTTGCAGCCTCACGGAAGGGGCGTTCAAAGGCTTCGTACTCTTCGTTGCGCATGTGGACTCCAATTGCCGCTCAAGCCCGCGTGGGCGGATCGGGTTCATGGCAATGCAGTCACGAACCACAATTCAGATTGTAGAGTAAAGGGTAGAAAATAATTCGGAAAAACGATGCGGTTGCACTCGCGTACAGGCAGCATCCGGCGGAGGGATCGGTTCAGGCTTGGGGAGGACCCGGCTCAGGTGCTTCCGCGTCGACATCTGGGGCCCACGGGTTCCAGCGGGCCAATCCAGCGGCCTCGCACGCCTCCGGTGATGCGTGTGAGCCCAGGTCGGGCACGATCGGGACAAATGCCACGCCATCTGGCCGTCCATCAGTCCAGGTGTCCATGAACTCTTCGGCCTCCTCGGTGTTCTCGAAGGCACATGCCGCATCCTGCCCTTGCGGATTTGACTGGGACCAGAAACACACGCCTTGGCACATGGCCAGGAAAATGCCGCGGGTTGGGTGGGTGATGACAAAGGGCATGCGTCGGAGTGCTCAGATCGGTCAGGTGCCGTATTTTTGCACGGAGACTTCGTTGTCACGATTCCAGAACGATGAAGCAGGAAGAGGGATGAAGTCAAACGGGTTGGACGCCCCCTGGACCAGGTCGCCCAGCGGGGAGAACACGCGCGCATTGTGCGTGACCACAGCGACATCCACCCCGTGGCGATTCGTCACGCGGCCGCCCGTCCAGCTCATCATGTCCAACCCGAAGGAGCTGATGTACTGGTGAACCACGGCTGACGCATGCGCCAGGTCATGTACGCCAACACAAACATCGCCAGGTGCATGCGCCAGCGGGAGGTCGGGCTCCTGTCCGCAGTCCAGATTCCCGCGATTTGAGAGTTCGAGCATCAAGCCTTGTGCCCGTTCGCGAATTCGTTGGATCGACATCGATCTGAACTCCAGAAGCAAGGGCTCAAACACCCGCCGCTCGACCATCCAGGAAAAACCACCGTCCCCATGCAGGTCGACGGGATCGCCACCGCACGCCATCAGGTTGGCGAGGTACTCCCGCTGAATCAGGCTCCCGTACGGCGTTGCGCGCGATCGAACGTCATAGAACTCCACCAGCGCATCGCCACCTCGGTGCGTGCTTGTCCAGTGGTCCTCGGCCCAAAAGCCATAGCCCATCCCAGGCGTAACCAGCCGTGCCGTCATCTGCCGGCCAGTGATGCCTACGATGGCCCGGGTGTTGTTGTGCATGGGGGAAGCTCCTGTAAACGCAATGGAGCCGATTGAATAGGAGCACGTGCTTCGCAGCAAGCGACCTGCTGTCAATTCCTACAGCATGGGCCGAACAAAAGCCGGTCAATTCGTGACGAATGCAACATCTAACTGTGACCGTTATGCGGCGGGGCTGGGATCCGCATCATCAACCCTGGCGTCGCCGGCATGTTGCTGAGGCCGCGCTGAAGTCGCGTGAGCGCCCACCATGGCTTCAACGTCAAAATGATTCATGCGACACCAGCCGCTCTGCGGTTCAATGCGTGCAAGGTGAATGATGCCGGTGCGTGGACGAAACTTCCCAAGCAGGTCGGCGAAGGTCTCGCCAAACGGGCCGCACCCATAGTCAGGACTGCTTCCATCGGCGGGCATGGCCACGATGCGGAATTCGCCGTTGCTATCAATCTGCAGCGGCTGCTGCAGCGTCACGCCGTGCTCTTGCGCTGCGGCGAAGAGCGCCTCAGCCAATGCTGACTCACGTTGCCTTCCATGCTCCCAAGCGCTGACTTCCTTTCGTGCAAAAGCCATATTCACATCGTGAAGCTTCTGGATGGCGATTTCAAATGGCGTTGTCAAGTGGCGCTCTCTTTCAAGGTGATGGGGCTGGTTCGGTATGGGTTTCGAGCGCCTCTTCTGGACTTGCGTCGGCCACGGGGGCCAGCCCCAATTCTCGCGCATGGCGACGGACACGCTCCATCGCCTCTGGCCCGTAGCCCCAGAGATCGCCGCCGCACACCCACTGCGGCCAAGGGCCCAGGTTGAGGCGTGCGGGTTCCCCTGTCCTGATGTGCTGACTCAGTGTGGCGACCAGGTCGCGCAGGGTCCCCCCATGGGAAAACCCAACCCACGGGTGACCCGTGTTGTTCATGTAGATGCGCTTCTGGCTGTAGTCATCCACGAACCAGAGGCGTCCGCTTTCTTCGAGCTCAAAGCGGGCAAACTTGTCCGAGCTCTTGCTCCTGAAAAAGGCTCGACCGCAAGAGCCGATCGTTTCGATCAGGGCGTTGCACGCGTTGACGCGTCCGATACGCGAATCATCTGAAGACTTCATGATGGGATCTCAAGTGGTGGGGGCCGGCAGATCGCACGGCTCGGTGTCCGCTTCTTCCTCGGCTGGGCATTTCGCGGCCCCGATACCGTGCGCCGCAAGGCAGAAGTCATCCCACATGGATTGAGTGATGTCCGAAATCCGATCGCCCTCGCCCAGGGCGCCGTGCAGACCGCTGAGCAAGCACACGAGAGCAACCACCTCTTCTTCATCAATGCCCAGCTCAAACGGGATCGTACATGTTTGATGTGCCTCCACCTTCTTTCCCTGATCGAACCAGAACAGCGACCTGGCTGCCTGTGAATCCCACCGCTGTGGCCACTCATCAAAGAGGCGCTTGAGATCGTTCAGCTCATGAGAAATCAGATAGGGCACGGCGTTGAACCGAACAGGTGATGCCCAGTCGCCGAGAAAATCGCAGGGACGGATTTCGGCCTGAACCTCGCAACGGAGGATGGCCAGGGACAGCTGATGCAGCTCTTCTTCGCTGACCGGCGGCAGCTGCACCACGACTTTGCCCGGGGCTCGCACCTCGTAGTGCGCGATCTGTCCAGAAATCTCGACGCCCTGGACAGATCTGGACATCACCGAGCCACTGCCGACAGCCTGGATCTCCATGAAGAGGTGCTTCTCGCCGTCGGGCAACGTCACGGCAACAATGTCTGCCCACGGCCGGGAGGCCATCGCGGTAGTTGCAGCGGCATTCGTATCCGGCGTCCTGCCCGCTCCCGCCCTGGTCCAGAGCGCTTGCGATTGGTCGAGCAGGCTTTCGAGGGCCGGTTCGCTTCCGTCCAGCTCTTCAGACCGGATGGCGCGCAAATAGTCGTCAAGCTGATGAACCATGGAAAGCAGTTCCTGGTAGTTCGGTTCTTGCATCGTGAGCTCCATGGGGTGATCAGTGCCCGTCCGACGGATCGTCACTGTGGTCCTCGTCGTCCACCTCCCGATACCGTCCGAATCCGATGTCCCGCATCTCTTTGTCGAAGTCGCGAAGATTGGCCGCTGGCGATTTCAAGGCCAGTTCAAGCAGCAGCGACTCGTTTGGCTCCCAGGCCCCGTCCTCGATACGGTCCTCTATGAATGTTCTGACTTCCGACTCGCGATAGGTGGGCACCTCCTCCACCTTGACCGTGAACTCGTTCACTTCAGCCGCGGTCGACCCGGTGAGAAGGCCATCGCCGATCGCGAACTGAGCCGCCCGCTCAAGGCGCTGCGCCAAGGCTTCTGCGGGCTCGCCATTGAGTTGGTACTTGACCTGTAGATTCAGGTGAAACTCCACCTGGTCAGGTCCATGGGCGTCCAGCGCGGCCTGGGCGGCCAGTTCCGGGCTGTCGTAGCTGACGTCCGAACTCTCTCCCGTGTTGATCTGATACCAGTAGAACTTCCCGTCCTGATCCGGGTCTTCATTGATTTCCAACCCCATGGACAAAGCACGTTCGACGAGGCCGTTCGAGTCAGGGGCTGTCATGCGCACGGATTGCACCTGCCCGCGCGGGTACCTGGCCATGGCCAGTTCAATGGCATGCTCCTCGTCCTCGGCACGGCATTCGATGGTGACCTCTGTGGCGCCCGTTTCCGGCGCCCGAACAAGCACCTCGTAGTCCTTGTGCTCTTGCATCAAGGCACCGTGCACTTGCTGCAGCACTTCAGTGCCAACCCCGGCGCCATGCAGGAGCGAAATCGCTTCCGTGACAGCACGATCTTGCTGGAGGCGACGCACGGCTTGAGGGCTTGAGCCCCCGAAGATGGCCGAATCGCGGTCATCGCTTGCTGTGTCGCAGTTGCGCAGCGTGAGCTCAAACGCGCCGATGACCAGCGGCCCGAGG
>Ga0209318_1001251_pt1 | contig 17117 bp, 36 predicted proteins | sample RifGroE1_FD_183999 | JGI IMG/M metagenome (GOLD analysis project Ga0209318, IMG submission 183999) | Groundwater microbial communities from Rifle, Colorado, USA - Groundwater E1 (SPAdes) (version 2) | ecosystem: Environmental > Aquatic > Deep subsurface > Groundwater | place: Rifle, Colorado...
GCACAAAAGAGAGCAAAAATACAGAGTACAATGTAATAATGGAGGAGGGAAACAAGTTCCGTTAGGAAGCTATAATAATATAGAAGAGGCATTTAATGTTTATAAAATATTTAAAGAGAAACATATAAAACAAATTGCAGATAAATATAAAGACAAAATACCGTATAAATTATATGAAGCAATGTATAGATATGAAGTAAATATTACTGATTAATAAAATAGGAGGCAATTTATGAAAAGTACAATATTCTTACCAAAAACTATTAAAGTTGGCTATCAAGAACGCAAAGATACATACACAGGTCAATTAGCATATGTCATATATTATGACCAAAGAAACGTCTTTAGAAAAGAAAAAAGCTGGCAATTATGGAGAGATAATAAAATTGAACCACAAGAGTTTGAAAATATACCAACTAGTGGATTTGTATTAAATAAGAAGGTAGGTGATTATTCTTGCCATTGGGGAAATCATAGACAAGCGTATACAAGAGTATTCGACCCTCGTAACTTCGAAGTGGAAATCACAATAGAAAATCTTCTCTACATTCTCGAAAATGCTAGTTCAATTAAAGGCAAAGGACTGGAAGGAGAATTCGTATACGGGTGGAATAATAAGGATCTTATTTTAATTCCTATTGATTCACCTGATTATAAGGAGTTATCCAAATTAAATGACCTAAGACATGAGAAAAAGAAATTCGATGGAAAAACTCTAATTTTGGGTGGGACGTATAAATCTAATTCTAACAATGAATTAATTTATTTGGGCAGATTTTATGAAAATAATGATGACAGTAAAGAAACTAAAACATACTTTTTTTATGATAGAAAGTCAAGTTATAGGAAAATAAATTCTATAAAATCTTTATCAGGAAGTATAATTGATATTATTGATGAAAATTGTGTAGAAGATTACGCTGATTTGATGGATGAGTTATTAAAAGATAGTAGTTATTCATCTAGAGAACCAAAGAATGACACATATTTAGATTATACATTAGATGATTTTAAGAAATTGTTAGAAAAGAATTCTTATTGGCATAATAAATGCTATATTGAAATTGATAAAAAATATGTAAGATATTACATCGAAAGACAAAGAAATTATTATCATTATTCATATTCTAATTATGACAGAAAAAATGAAACTTATAATGTTTATACTACTTCCAAGGGGAGAAAAGATGAAATATTTATGAGAGAAGCATCTCAAGAACACGTTTTTAATACAATTAAACCTAAATATCTGGTCACTTACAACAGTAAAAATGAATTAATTAAGGAGTGGAAATAAAATGGCAAACGAAACAAATGATTCGAAGATTATGGTATTAAAGAAACAAATTGAGGAAAAGAAAATTAAGTTAGGTAAATCTCAAAAGTTTAATCCTATTACCAATTGTTCAATAGAAGTTGATGGAATTCGTCATAATCTTCAAGTTTTAACAAAAGAGCAATTAACAACTCTATTGATTAAACTAAATTTATACTCAATGTCTGCTAAAGATTTAGGTTTAGATGGTTATATTATTTCTGGTTTTGAAGTATCAGATTGGATTATCGATATTAAATCTAAACTTGATTTTGTAAGTAGAAAAGAGGAAGAAAATAAACTTAAAATGATGGAGTCTAAATTACATCAATTACTTTCTAATGAAAAGAAAGTTGAACTTGAAATTGATGAAATTATGAAGGGTTTAGAGTAAATCTTAAAAATGCAAAAAGTGAAAGTGGCTTATAGCAAGGGTTACAGGGCATGACATTTCCGACGAAATGAATATTTTAATTGAAGAAAGAAGGTTCAATAATGGACGAAGTTAAAGAAATTACATTAAAGGTAAATATGGATACTTATAAGGCATTACAGAATTATCTACATAATGAATTAAAGATCACTAAAGTTGATATCGAGGAAATGCTTGAAAAATTAATCATGAGGGTTCTTAATGAAAAGTTAGAGAATGAAGAATTTTTATCTAAAAGCGTTGACAAAACTATCAAAGACTCAATAAGTAGACTAGCCAATACAAATACATGGGTATTAGAAAAGAGAATAGATTCAGTAGTAGAGAAGGTTGTTGGAGAAAAGATTATGGAAAGAGTCAGGGAACAATTAAAAGGTTTAACCTTATAAATTCTGACTTTTAATTGATAATAGAAAGGAGAAAACAAATTATGAAAATTGGAGATAAAGTAAAAATAATTAATATTAAAGGCATGTGGGATAAAGAAATCTACTATAAAGGTTGGGGATTAACTGATAGAGGAACTTTAATAGACTATAACTTCGAAGTACCTGAATTTGATAATATGCAATACTTTGAAAATGGAGACGAAGCCATAATTATTCCTTCTAGTTCAGAGATTATTGAAGATAGTTATATGTTGGAAATTGAGTTGACTGATAATAATGGTAGTGATTTTAAATGCCATTCTCAAACTTATTCTTTAGATGAATTAAATTCTTTTTGTGCAGTTATATAATCTCCGATTTTTTAAGCAAAATAATCTTTGAAATTTATCATACTTTATGGTATACTTAATATGTAATTAAGAAATAATATTTACTATATCAAAGTATGAAAGGAGACAGTAAATATTATGAGAAGATTACTAAACGGTTACATTGACACGTTTTATGTTCTAGGTAAAGCATTTGTCAATCACAACACCAAAAGTTCAACATTAATCACTGATCCAATGAGAGCAAAGAGGTTTAATTCTGAGAATGAAGCATCTGATTATTGTAACAAATGTAAAAATAATTATTCAGAAGAATTATTTGTTCATCAGATTAGAGTAACAGTGGAGTTGATTTAAGGTTGCTAGATTTTTGGTTTGGTTTGGTTTGGTTGATTATGTTTAAGGTGTAGTATATAATTGTAATATAAATATATTACACCTTAGTTTTAAGAAGGAGAAAATATATGAAATTTGGATGTCCTGTAGATTACGATTTAAAGAATTGCTCATCAAGTGATTATGGTTTGACTTGTGATACATGTTTTCATAAAAATGATGAAACATATCCCAAGTAAACATTTAGAATTAAAAGATGAATATAAAAAGGAGATTAAATAATGAATACATATAAAATTGGAGAAGAAATTGGATTTTCTCAAGACTTCGAGATTGAAAGTGCCTTAAGTGGTAATAAAACAACAGTCAAAGCAGGAGATAAAGGATACGTAGATAATAGATGTAATGTTCATTATACTACTGGTCAGGCAAGAGGCAAGATTCAACGTTTAGATAGTGCAGAGATGAAAGGATATGATTATTCCAACATTGTTAAGATGATATTTAAGAGATTGAATAACCAATTCAATTTAAAAGAAGCTCTTGATGATTATGATGTTAGTGAAAAAGATTTTATTGATGAATTAGAAGATATTTTGAGTGATATTTTGTAAGAGAGGGGGGAATTATAAATAAATGATTGCTAAAGAATTCCTTAAATTAATAAACCCTAAACAACAACCATATAATCCTAAATATTCAGAAGGAACATACACTTTCTTACATAAGAATCTAAACAAAGACATTAAGATTTATTGGAGAAATAAAAATTATGTTACTGGAAATATTATAACATTCAATAGAAGGGCAATTAAATTTTATCCAACACAAATATATTTCATGTATAAAATAAATGGTGATTGGTTAGGTATTTCATGGACAAAAATTATGCGGAATGAATATCAGGTTATGGATTATTCAAATTGGGAAATGAATGAATTCGAAGATATTACTGAATGGTTTTGTGATGAATATGTTAAAATTGGAAGATGCTTATTTGATAGAGATCATACTAATTTCTTACTTGGTAAAAATCATAATTATATTGGCGATGAGGAAAGATTCGAGTTAATTGAGGGAGTAAAAAGTTGTAAATGGTGTGGGAAGGTGGTTTAAGAATGTCTGATAATACAAGAACATGTAAAATTTTAATTGATGACGAATGGCAAAGTATTAGACCAATTAATATAAAAGAAGGTATGACTTTTAGATTGTTCGAAGAGGATGGAACTCCTATTGCTTGTGAAGATATTTGCTCAAGAGTGGCAGGTACAAGTAGACAAAATTAAAAATACAATCAAAAACTGATTTGCTAGGAAAGAAGTGATAAAATAATGCTATATGATTGTTCGATTACAAAAAGAAAAGGCTGTAATTATTGTATAAGAGGTAAGGAACTATCAGAAAATAATAACTTGTCTTTTTGGATTAATGATAATGATTGTAAAGGAAATGCAAGAATTAAAATCAAAACTGTAGCAGGAGTGAATTCTATGAATGAGCATATCAATATTAATTATTGCCCTATTTGTGGTAAAGAGTTAACTTAAAAGAGGAGATTGAAGATAAGATATGAGTTATTCTAAATATATAGGGTTTTATGATGAATCATATATTCAATTTCATGTAAGAAGAATTGAAGCAAATAATCAAGAAGAAGCAGAAGAAAAATTTCTTAAACATCTTGAAATAGTAAACTGTATACCAGATACTAATAAAATTTATGTTGATTTAATATCTGACATTGATATTATTGGTTTTCCGAAAACAGCATTAAATCCTTATCCTTATGATTAATTATATTAAATATAGGACATTGGTTAAAAGTACAGTTTTAAAGGAAGTGTAATTAATAATGATTAGAAGAACTCCATACTTATGTGAAATATGTAAGAAACATTTTGATGAACCAAATGTTGTTAAGGGAAATCATTGTGAATATAATGCATGTCCTTACTGTAATAGTAAATGGATTACACAACCATGTTTTATTAATTCACGATAATACCACTGTATTATTGTAAGTCAGGAGTTAAAATATGAACAAACATGATAAAATTATATCAAGTATTAAAGCATCTATGGCAATTGAGGGACTAGAACCTAGTGAATATACTGTTGTTTTAATTGAACAATATGCAAATGGGGAAATAACTGCAGAGGAATATATTCGCAAGATAAAAGAAAGACATAATATTATCTAGTAAAAATGCTATTTGAAAGGATTGATTAAATGAATCTATACAAAATTATAATGACCCATGCTTCTCCTAAAGATTATAAAGAAGCAATTAAAGAGTATATTATAGCAAATAATAATTATAAAGTTTTTCAATATCTTAAAAATGATTCAGGATATACAAATTGGAAGGATATTGAAAGAGACGAAGATGACTATGGTGACATTAAAAAGATTGACTTTATTTATAAAAACAAAGGTGATTCACAATTAGAATAAAAATGGACAGATTTATATTATGGCAGTACGATGTATGATTGGGAGTTGCATAGAGAAAATCTAGGAGAATTGATTATAGAAGCTTTGGTTGGTACAGAAATAGCCAAATTGGTTTAAATCACAATATTTAAAGGATGTTTTTCAAAAATGCGTAATTGGTTAGGATTTTTATTACTTGATATTGATGATTGGTTTGCAAAAAGGAATATATATTTTGATTTCTTGATAAAAGATAAAGAAAACCATGTGAATTTTTTATGTAGATGGGGAATTAGATTAATAAAATAATTTTTTAAAGAAAGGATAAACTATTATGGTTAGTAAAATTAAATTACATCCATTGCAAGAAGAACGGTTAAATGTAGATGAATGGTACAGAAAAGAACGAGATAAATTAAATCAATTTCACAGACAAAAACTTAATGATATCCAAGATAAATGCACTCATAAATGGGGAGATGATTTAGATGCTTGGGACTATACATCACAACCATTTAGTGAAACTTTTTGTGCGATATGTCATAAATTTAGATAGTTTGTATAAAAATTTAAAGTATAAAAAGAAAGGAAATAAAAACAATGGATAAAGAATATATACCACTATATGTAATTTATTATCATAATCAAACATCTGGAAAATTTGAACCGTATCAAAGCGTATGTGGAATTACAGTTTTTTATATGAATATAAAAGACGCTAAAAAACAATTAAAAAGAATAACTGGTTATCCAGAGTATTATGAAATAGTTGAGTATATAAAGAAATAAATTAAATAATACTTGTAGTAATGTGGTAATTAAGATATAATTATTGTAGGATTACAAAATAAGAAAAGAGATGATACATATGGCATATTCAGGACATGCGGATTCCAAGATGATGTTCTATCCAACGCAAGAAATAGAAACACATCGCTTATTAGGGCTTCTTGGTAGGATAGAAATTGACTATTATAAGAAGAATTATCTAAAAGAGTATTATACTAAAGAAGGAATATATCAAGAATTAGCAATGAAAAGTTTAGACAATCATGTTCCTATAGAACTAATTTATTATGACTACTGGTTAAATACAAATCAATATGACATGGTAAAACAGCATTGTGAATATAATATTGGATTTCATAATGAACATCCTGTGGTTATTTCTGACTTATGGGCAGGAGAAGCAAAGTGGCTCGATTGTTTCTCCTCAATCATGGATAGGAAAAATACAAGCAATAATTTTATTCAAATTGCTAACGAAATTGTTGAAGATAGATATAAAATTATTGCTGAAAATGAAAATATTTATGATTCATACAATGAAGCATTTGAGACATTAAAACAGATTCCTAAGCAATCAATTTCATTATTACTTTTTAATCCTCCATATGGAATGGTCAATAAAATTCGATCAATAAAGTTCTATTTGCAAAGCGTTATTGATCGCCAACTTCTCTATAATCCCTCAACATCAAAAGATTATAAAACAGGTTACATTGTCTGCGTAATTCGCAAAGATGATTTTCTAGACTCCCTAGATATCTTATCTAAAAACTTTGACATCCTTAAAAACTCAATTTATAAAACTAATCCAGAAGAATATGCTAAATTCAAACAATACATCTTTATCGCTCATCTCAAAAGACATCCTTACGACCTATCAAATTCCCTACAAGCAATGGATTTCCAGAAACAATACAATGAAGTAAAAGAAATAATCCTCTCAGAACCAGAATTCAACCTTAGACAATACAACACATATCAATCAATGAATTATCCTTACATCGACTATGATACAGCAAAAGAGAATAATAAATATATTGAATCTCCTACTACTCATATTAGTAAAAATGATTCAATTTGGAAATGGGTAAAAGGAATTACAGAATTGAAAGATTTAGGTGAAGAAAAGTTAGTTGTCCCTAAACCATTAAAATTAGGTGAAATAAGCAATCTCCTAGCATCTGGAATGATTAATGGAGAAATATCTTTAGAAAATGGTACTGGTAGGCATGTTGCTATTGGTGGTACTAAGAGTATTGAGAAGAAAGAGATAAATAAATATAAGGATGAAAATGGTGAAAACATTACAGAAACTAAAATTATTAAAATGAGTTTACCATACTTAAACATTTTATGCTCAGATAATGGTAAATTAGTAATCAAGGAATTAGGAGATTCTGGATAATTTTATATTATAGATGTGAGGGCAAGTATGTATAAAGGTTTTAAAACTGAACTTAGAATAACCAAACAAAAACATATTGATAAGATCCATCAATCTATTGGCATATGTCGCTTCTTATATAATTCTTATTTAGCTAAAAACCAAGAGTTGTATGAATTATTTAAGGAAGGGAAAATAGATAAGAAACAATCATTTATGAGTGCTAATGATTTCGATAAGTATATTAATAATGAAGTCAAAATTCTTGAGGAATTTAAATGGATTAATAATTGTGGATCTATGGCAAGGAAAAAGGCTATTGTAAATGCTGAAACTGCTTATAAGAGGTTCTTTAAAGGGCAAGGTAAATTTCCTAAATTTAAAAAGAAGAAAAGTCAAAATATTAAGATATATTATGCAAAAAATAATAAAACAGATTGGACTGTAAAGAGGCATAAGGTAAAGATACCTAATTTAGGTTATATTGAATTAAAAGAAAAAGGATATATTCCTACTGATGAAAAAGTGGTAAGTGGTACTGTTTCAATGAAAGCTGGGAGATATTATGTTTCGGTTTTATGTGAAATTGCGGATTATAATAACTACTCACCATCTGAAAACGAAGGAATTGGAATTGACTTAGGAATTAAGGATTTAGCTATTGTTAGTAATATTGATGAGCCATTTAAGAATATCAATAAGACTGATAATGTTAGAAAACTCAAAAAGAAGTTAAAAAGACTTCAAAGACAGGTTTCCAAAAAGTATGAAATGAATAAAGATGGTAAAAAGTTTATTAAAACAAAGAACATTATTAAATTAGAATCTCAGGTAAAAACAATTTATAAAAAAATATCTAATATCCGATTAAATTATTCTCATCAAATTACAAATACTTTGGTAAAATCCAAACCAGAGTATATTACTATTGAAGATTTAAACGTAAAAGGCATGATGAAGAATAAACATTTGTCAAAAGCTATTGCAGAACAAAATTTTTACGAATTTAGAAGGCAATTAACTTATAAATGTTCTTTGAATAATATTGAACTAAGAATAGTTGATAGATATTTCCCGTCAAGTAAATTATGTTCTGAATGCGGAAGTATTAAAAGCGATTTAAAACTTTCAGATAGAGGATATGTTTGTAAAGAATGTGGAATTATTTTAGATCGTGATAAGAATGCAAGTATTAATTTAAAAAATGCTAAGGAATATAAAGTAGTATAGTAAAAGTTAAATTTTCAAATACCGATGGCTAGTCGGGAATTTATGGCTGTGGAGTGTTACATCAAATATGAGTAGTAATAGAAATATTGTGAAAGTAAACACCATGAATCAGCAATTGTCTAAATATAGATAAACTATCTATATTTTAGTAGCAGCCTTCCTTATCTGAATATAAGATAAAATGTTCTGACAATGGAAAAATTATTATAAAAGAACTTGGAGGAGAGTAATTATTGATTCCATATTTAAGAACCACAGATAAAAACACCATTAATTGTAATGCTGATTTAATAATATTGGACTCAAATGAACCAATATTAATTTCTCTATGTGATTTGCATATCAAGAATAGAAAAATATGCTCTGATTTAATATCTCATTCATATCACATCGCACTTAGAGACAGAGAAGATATATTCTTTGAGCAGTCATTATATGGTAGAGAAAATCATTATCGTTATAAATCTGATAGAATGGAAAATGATTTAACTCATACAATAATTTATAATACTAAAATAAATGATTATTGTATTAATTGGAATAATGAAGACAAGAATGAGATTATTACAAAATATTTAAGGAATATTCATTATTTACCTGTTACTAGTGAAATAGTTAAAATGATTTTAGATAAAGATGATGAAACAAATGCTAAATATAAAAGTAGTTATAGTAGTAATTATGGATGTGTTAGCGAATGTACGGTTTATACAAATAATCCTTTATATACTGATTTAAAAGTTTATAAAGTTAATGTGACTTATTTTAAACAAAGTTTAAATGCTTTGACATTAGAAGGATATGCAGAGGATTTTGATTGGAGTAAAATTGAAGATGTTCAGGATTACATATTTGCATTTTTAAATCCCATTAAAGAAAGATTAAAGCAGAATGTTAAAGTTTTGTTTGATCCTAAAAGAGTACATCCTAAGATATTTGAAGGAAAGATAGTTCCATCGAGTGGTCAAATTCCAATTATCCAAGGTGGATTGGAAATTTTAAAAAGAAGCAGATTTGTATATTTAGCTGCAGACCCAGGATTTGGTAAAACTAACGTGTCTGTTAAAATAAATAATTGTCATTTCTTTGATCGTAAAAATAGCTATGTTACTTTAGTACTAGCTCCTGCCATTACGCTTTCTCAGTGGAAAGATGAAATTAAATTAAGTATTAAGGATAAAGTAGATATTCATATTATTAAGAAGACATCTGAATTTATTCAAATATATAATAAAACTCAATTAAAATTTACAAAACCTACTTATTTTTTGGTTGGAAAAGAAACATTTAAGCTTGATGCAAAACGAATATCAGGAATAAATATTAAAACTATGAAAATTAAGCATAAAAAAGAAGTGCAAAGTGGGGGATATTATAATTATTCATCAATCAAAGAAGTTACTGAAACGATTACAATGGCATGTTGCCCTGATTGCGGAAGACCACTACAGAATGAATTGAGAAAAAAGGAAGATGTATTTTTTACTGAAAAAGATTTTGAAGGAAATCCTAAGAAAAGTAATTACAAATGTAGTCAATGTAATGCAGTATTATGGCAAAGTACATACGACAAAACTAAGAAAAGTAGTTTAATTAGATTTATTAAAACTAAAAATATACATTTTGATAGTATAATTTGCGATGAAATACATGAGCAAAATAATGCTTCGTCAATAATTTCTAACGCAACTCGAACATTATTTAATTATACTAAAAAAATATTGGCACTTTCAGGAACATCAAATTCTGGATACGCATCGTCTTTCCATAATTTATTACTGGGTTTAATACCAAATAAACTTAAAGAAAATAATGTTTTAGAAATAGAACAATTTATTAAAGCTTATGGAACATTAATGGCTGTTTCAAAAAAGAAAGATGGAGAATACTATAGGTCAGGTAGAAGTGAAATAAAAGATAGCGATTATCGTGAGATCGAGGGAATCAATGCGATTGTGTTCGGTAAATATCTTATAGAGAATTATATATTTGCTACACTAGATGATCTATGTAAGGACTTACCTGATAAGAACGAATATTATATTCCAATTAGACAAACTGATGAGATGGAAAGAAATGAAAATAATTTATGGAACGAGATTAAATCCGCAAACGCTTTTAATGCTAAAATGTATGAGAGTTCGATTGTAGAACATTACATTAACAATCCTTTTAAATGGGACGGTATTGAAATTAACAAAGGAGAGGTTTGTACTTTTGTTCAACCTAAATGTATTAATGATTGTATCTTACCAAAAGAGCAAAAGTTATTAGATATTGTTTTACAAGAAGTTTCAGAGGGAAGAAAGTGCTGTATATATGTTGATTTTAATAATGGTGGAAAATATATGCAAGACAATACAATCTCAAAAAGAATTGAATTGCTATTAGTAAAAAATGGTATCAGATGTTTTTTATTAAAGTCTTCTGTAGCTACTTATAATAGAAAAGAAGTATTAGACAAAAAGAAGGATTCTTTTGATGTTTTAATTACTAATGCAAAACTAGTAGAAGTTGGTCTAAATTTAGTTTACATACCTACATATATAAATTATATGCCTAGTTATATGGTTAATGTAGTAAGCCAAAGTGATTTAAGAGGTTATCGGATGAATAGTACACAAGAAAATAGAATTTATCATCTTTATTATGAAAATAGTTGTGAGAATGGAATTGCTAAAAGGTTTCAAAGAAAGATGGCAGAAAGTAAAGCGGTTAATGGTCAATTTGATGTTTGTTTAGAAGACGATGATACTATTCGTACTGCTAGTAAACTTGGTGAAAAGATTAACGAAGGAATATGTGTAAAGTAAAAAATAAAATATTGACATTTATAATCAAATAGGTTATTATTAGTATATGGATAAGAAATAAAAAAAACAAAGGAAGAGATACACAAATGAAAAAATTACTTATCACATCAATTATTCCAATTCTAATATTATCAGGCTGTGGTGCTAAATCTAATCAAATCCAAAAACCTCAAACACAACAATCTCAAGATGACGATGAAGAAATGGGATGGTTCGAGGATGAAGTTTTGGATCTTGATGATTGGGGAGAAAGCAAACACAAGAAAGTCAAATCTAAGACAAATACAGGCAGTTCTAATGTGACAAAACCATCTGTTGGTACAAAATCACCTACTGTCAAATCTGAGTCTAGTACAAGCAAAAAGAAGAGTTGAGAGGGATGTAAATATAATTTAATTCAATTAAAATATTTCTTTTATGGTACAGAAAGGAGGACATATTGATTAAACTATATACTCAAGAAGTTACATCATGCTTAAATTGTCCCAATGTATCTGTAAAACATAATGCAACAGGTAAAGGTGGAATACGTTTTAGCGAGTATAGATGTAGAGTTACTGAAACAAGAAATCATAATTATCAACTAATACATAATGAAACTGATAGATATTCTTTTCCAGAGTGGTGTCCATTAATAGATGCTGATGAATATTCAAACTGTAATTGTAATACTCGTATAATAGATAAAGATTAGAGTTAGGAGACTAAAAATGGATACAATTAAATTGCAAGACAATCACAAAAAAGCTTTAAGCAGTAAAGTAACTAAAGCAATTAATTCTATTCCAGAGGAAGACATTCAAGAAATGTTTTTAAATTATATTTCAAATGAGATTGACAACCTATATTCTGAAAGTAACTTTCAAGATATTGTAGAATCTCAATTAAGAGAAATTGTTAGAAACATGTTTATTGAAAAAGGATTATTAAAACCAGATAAGTAGTCGATTTCATCCTATATAAAATAATTTATTAGGGGGAAAAAAGGAAATAATAATGAAAAAATGGATTGGTATTATCTTATATATTATAGTAATGACAGCAATTTCTGATTATGTCCCTACTTCGTGGTTATATGTTTACGGTTTTGGAGCAGGAATTTTTAGTACGTTCTTTTCAAAAAGTATAAAATAAAATTTTAATATATAGAAAGAAGGAATTATAATGGAAGAAAAACAAATCAATATTAACAAACATATGTATTTCAGCGTTGAATATGGAAGATTTTATTTAACATCAGAGGCATCTGAAATTATTTATAGACAAAAAGAATTAATTTGCAGTTATAGTGGAGCTAATGAATGGATTCATCATTTTACATGTGAAATGCTTGATTTTTGTTCAGGGGCTAGTATTTACAATTACGCACTAGGGACTATTAGGCACGAAGAAGAAATGGCAAAAGTGTTCAATTCTAATAAAGAAGGTTTAGTTAATTTCATTAATAAAACAACTCAGGAACCTTGGGGTAAAAAGATGTATGAAATGATCGAGATGATTATTGATGGAGCAGAAGTTAATTGAGTACATAAAATTATTATCCTAGTAAAATTCCATTTGATTGTATTATGAAAGCAAATGTAGATAATTTTTGTAATGTTGAATCACCAGAGTTTTTAATTTTAGAAGTAGTAGACAATAATATTGAGCATTTAAAAGATGAGATTAGAAGACTCGAACATTTGAAAAAAGAGTTAAGATATGAATTAGAATATGGCGATGGTTGGAGTATTGAGTTGTATCAACGATTACAGAGTCTATAAAGTATCATATGTTTGGATTAAAAGGAGGAAAATAATTAAATGAAATGTGAATTATGTTTACTTCGTGGCGAAAATGAAGAAGATTTTACTTTACAACTAAATGTAACAGAACATCATTATCAAAAATTTAATATTGGCGATGATGGGACTTTAGAATATATAGACTCAGATGTAGATCAAACAATACATTTAGAATGTCCTCTATGTGGTACAAAATACGACTTAGATGTGGATTATTAAAATTTTGACTTACAATTGGAGGAGCGACATGTTATCACAATGATGGACTTTGGAAGATTGAATAATGTAAATCCAATTGTTAATCTTAATGATTATAAAATTACTGAGAGGAAAGGTAATTAAATGAGATTATGGGCATGTGCTTATAAATATGAAGAAGATGTATTTTATGACTTTGCACAAGATGATACTGCATATGGAATTGAATCAACACAATTGTTACCAACAAAAAAATTAGCAGAACAAATGATTGAAGATTTATTAAGTGATGACTATGTTCCAGTAGAAATTGAAATACATAGTTATAGAGAGAAAGGTGTTATGTCTTATAGCGTTGGAAAAGTGGATAGGTGGGCAGAAGATAATGAATGGAAGGATGAGGATTAATGGAATGTCCATACTGTGGAGCAGAATTAATACAAAGTGATATATATGGAAAAACTAAATACTCAGAACATTATTGGATTCACCCGAGAAGTTGGATCGAAAGAACTGGAGATATTTATTATTGTCCAAATCGTGAAGGTTTTGAGGAATTAAAAGAATCATTAGAATATGTTAATAAAAACAATATCGATTATAAATCTTCAGAAGATATTGTTTGTGAAAGTAGTATGTTTAATGGATTCTTTTATACAGATGAAAATGATAACTTACATGAAGGTTATCCATGTTAAATACTAAAAAAAGAGAGAGTGCTTACAATGGAAATTTTAGAATTACATGAACACGTTTATGACACTTACACAAATAAAGTCAAAGGAAATAAACTACTCACGTATGAAATGGTTCAGAGAAAATTAACTCGTAATTATCACTTATCCAAGAAAGTAAAATTAGGTAGTCAAGAATTATGCCTCTACGGATGCTTAACCTTTTTAGTAAGTGAAAATTGTGTCTTATGGTTAAAGAATTATGTTGAGACCGATACCTCTTGGTTTATTAAGGATATAAAGAAATACAATAAGTTAAATGAGCAATTAGGTATTGATAATGAAGCAAGAGAATTAAAGTTTGACTAAAACCAAAAAATAATATATAATAAAGAGAGGAAGAAAAATAATTGAATAATATAAACAAAATCATGATGCTTAAAGCAAATAGCCCTGCGATACATAAACTAGGTGACATTGGCAGAAAATATGATGATAAAATTAGAATTCATTCAGAAGATGATACATATTACATAGGAAGTTTTGAAGAAGGTTTTGGATTCATTAATGTAAAATTTAACAAAGCAGATTGTAGGCCATTGACTCAAATGGAAAGAGAAAAACTCAATGGGAGTTGGTATGGGATTAATGGCAATCCTTTATATAGGATTTATGTGGACGAAGAAGGGAATGTGGTAAATGAAAAAGTTTTGACAATAAAAGGGGTTATCAGTAAAGTTACTGATTCATTGGGAAATGACAAACATAGTAATTTTATTAATTTATCAGTTGAATTTGGTGAAGATGTATTAATTGGTAGAAGTATAGTCATGTTGACTTACAAAGGGCCAATTACTACATCAAGAGTAATTAATGTTGTTATTCATGAAAATCAATATATAATTAATACGAATAATAGTATTTATTATATTGAGGTTAAATAATGGCTGAAAAGATCATAACATATCTCAAACAAGAAGCAGATAAAGAAGTAGCAAGAAAAGCGAAATCAAAAGAGCAAGATATATTAGGATACTTTGTTGACAGTTTTTATAAAGGACAAAAGAAGAGAAGAAAGTATATAGGGAGGTAGTGAGTATTATAGACAAATAAATTAACTCAATTAAAGGATGTGTAAAAATATGACATTGTACTGGGATGTATGGTTTACAGGTGGAGCTATAGGGATATTAGGAGGAATATATTGCTTGTATTATGCAATTAAATACATATAGATTTAAGAATTTACACAGAAAGGAGATTTAAAACAATGGTAAAAATGACTAAAAAAGAATTGATAATTTTACTACAAAATGATAATTCTCCTGATAATACACCATTGACAATAGTTTTAGAATGCACCAATAATGATGAGTATATTATTGCCGAAATTACAGACGTAACATTTGACACAAGGGGTAAAGAATTAATTTTAAATGGAACTTACGAAGAGGAATATTAAGAAAGAGGTAAAACAAATGAAAAATAAAAGAATATTAGCAACTGCATTATGTACGGCTTTGTTATCCCTCACCATAACTGGATGTGGTCAAACAGAAGCAGAAAAAGTATCTTATAACCTATCATTAGAAGCAGATAATTTCAATGTTGTACGTCAACTTACGGTAATTGATTGTATCACAGGTGATGTATTATTTCAGATGACAGGAAGAATATCAATCAATGCTGACAGAGAAGATAATCAACTCGAAGTAACAGTAGAAGATGAGAATGGTGGTTATCAAAAACACTTTATTGGTTTATCAGACAATGTAACTTATGTTGTTGAGCAATTAAGAAGTAAAAATATCGATAAATATAAATACACATTGAACTACAATCCCAAGATGTGGATTCCAGTTGGTGTAGACACGATTGATTAAGCGTTTAATGTGGAATTAATCAATAATTTAAGGATGTGATGATAACTTGCTTATAGTTTAATATCAATACATACAAAAAATATTTATCCGTAGATTTAAAGAATAAAAATATAGCAAAGAAAGAGGTAATTAATAATGTTTAATAAATTAATCGAGATGGTAATGTCAAATCCTAAATTAGCTAAACCAATGGTGAGTGAATTAGTCGATCAATACAAACCACTATTATATGGAGTTGCAGAAGAATTATTTAATATCTATAAAGATTATGCGAATAATACTGAATATTTTAGCACTACTGCAATTGCTAAAAAGAATCAATTTGATGCTTATGTCAATGTAGGATTTACTTCAGAGCAATCTATGAGTTTAGTATTGAATGATGCGAAAAAATTAGAAGATAGGTTAAATAAATTATCTTCTGGTGTTAAATCTAAGAAATAATAATGGGATATATAGGGGAGTTTATTCTCCCCTTGTAAATAAACAAAAAGGAGAGTGTAAATAATGGACATAAATAAAACCATAGAAAAACTTGAAAAATATAAGGACTATAAACATAACATAGATCCATTTAATATTGAAATGAACAGATTAATGAACGATGTATATCCTTATAAAAAACTATATCGTATTTTTAAACTAGGTCAAGCGCAAATGTTGGCAATGTTTAAGAATCACATATATCAATATATTTGCAATGATGATAAGGATTATATTGATGCAATTGTTAAACAGTCAAAAGAAGATATAGAAATGAAAGGTTTCTTAGATATATTGATTAAGAAAGAAGGCGAATAACTATGAAAGAATTAATAAAATTAGACAGTGGCAAATATGAAGTTGTTTTAGACCAAACAGATGGTAAATTTAATTTCTATGCTTTACGATATGGTGAAAAATGGAGGAACTTAACAGGAGATAATTTAGTTCTTGCTATGTTTAATAAAATTCAGGATTTAGAAGATATATTATTGGCGTATGGAATTAAATAGTGATTTTAAACAAAGGAGAATAATAATGGACTATTTTAAATTAATAGAAGAAGGAAATAAATTAAAATTTACTTTCAGAAATTATCAACAAGATGGATTTGATAATAAATGGTATATAGAAATTTGGT
>Ga0209318_1001253_pt1 | contig 17107 bp, 33 predicted proteins | sample RifGroE1_FD_183999 | JGI IMG/M metagenome (GOLD analysis project Ga0209318, IMG submission 183999) | Groundwater microbial communities from Rifle, Colorado, USA - Groundwater E1 (SPAdes) (version 2) | ecosystem: Environmental > Aquatic > Deep subsurface > Groundwater | place: Rifle, Colorado...
CCTGATATTATTTGGGCTTCTCCTCCTTGTACCGCATTTAGTGTTGCATCAATGGGATATCATTGGACGGGTGGAAAGGGCGCTTTTATTCCTAAAACCGAATTTGCAAAACTATCTAAAGAACTTGTCATACACACCATCGAACTTATTCAAAAATTAAATCCTAAATATTCGTATATTGAAAATCCTAGGGGGGCGCTGAGGAAAATGCCGTTTATGCAAGATTTATCGCGGTACACAGTCACATATTGTCAGTACGGGGATACGAGAATGAAGCCTACTGACATATGGACTAATCATCCTTTGCCAAATTTTAAGCCCATGTGCCATAATGGAGATACTTGCCATCAGGCTGCACCAAGAGGAGCAAAAACAGGTACGCAAGGATTGAAGGGGGCAATAGATCGATCAGTTATACCTCAAGAATTATGCGAACACATCTTTAATATTAGTTCACAATAAAACATAGATTTCATGAGGACAATATGACGGATCAACCAGCAGATAAAAAATATTATACAGCCGCAGATAAATCCAATGGCGTAGATTATACATGTACGGCAACCTTTTGGATTGATGGACAAGGTAATATTCATCTGGTTGGTACAAAAATAGAACCACCTAAAGAAAAGCAGCAAGATGAAACATAACTTTTATGTAGTAGGGATAACTTATGAATTATGAAACCACAGGTGAAATCGAAGAGGCTGTTGTAAGACATTTTAACGCCAGAAAAAACGTAATTGTTCCAAATGTTAGTTGGGGAATGTTCCCTTATGAATTAGACTTATGTATGTTGAATCTTGCCGGAATGTACGCAAGTGAAATAGAAATAAAAATATCTAAATCTGATCTAAAAGCAGATGGTAAAAAACATCATTGTCATGACAAGAACGGCAACTTTATAAAATATTTGTGGTTTGCTATGCCCGATAAATTAAAAGGTTGTGAAGATCTCGTACCGGAAAACGCAGGAATCCTATATATTAATAAGTATGGTTATGGCAAGATATTTAGAAAACCGGCTATAAATCCGGCGGCTAGAAAATGGGATTATGAAAAAGCCTTCAAACTTGCAAGACTAGGAACGCTTAGAATCTGGAGTTTGAAAAGAAAAATAAGGGAACTGCAAGAAAGAATTAAAGGACTGGTAAAAAAATTATCAGAAACTAAAACAAAAGGAGAAAAATGAGACTGTTCAAGAAGTGGTTTGATCCAAATCTAATTAATTTAGACGAGTATGAAAATCAACTAATTGTTTCGAAACATAAAGGTGGTCATTCCATGCCTCCCCCAGCTATTCCTGGTAGAATGTTTGGATGGAATGATGAAGAGATGGCTATGATGGTACAAAATCGTCGCATGGCTGAAGAAATTTATAAGCGGTATAATACATAAAATGCAAGTTTCATGTACCACATAAAACCCACATTTCATAAGGCGAAAAATGGATACAAAAGGCAAAATTTTAACAAGAATTTTAGAACATAAAATTGATTGCGGTTATAGATTTGAAATTCAATCAAACAGGGTTTTTGAAGATGGAACCGAATCGGGATATCAATATGGAATTTCTTTATATAGCCTAGAAGAAGTTGCTGAATTACGTGATTCCTTAGATTCTTTTTTAGATAGTATCGAGTACTGAATAAAACTAAAATTTTATTATGTCTTAGCACAGGGGTAGTTATGCCGATGAGGGTGGTGGGTTCGCGGTAGGGATTGCTGGGCGAATAGGCATAATGTTTCGAGCAGGAGACATCCTCAAAATACATGTGCAAATATGAGGAGCAATACCCTTGACAGATTTAAGATATTGTGGTATAGTTATTCAACAGAACGCATCACGCGATAGGGAGAGCCTAGCGCACCGAGATTAGAGGAATTCTAGATAAACCCTCTACAGAAACCGATTATTTCTGGCGTCCTTTAGATAACAACTAGATCGGTAGTATGTTATCACCCGTTGCGGCGATGGAGAAATGGCGTCTCGTGAGCCTCATAAGTTCAACATCATCTGTTTCGAGTACAGACCCCGCTACCTTGTTCCGAACCGGAACACAATAAAATTGTGCTTTTATTATATAAGGAGATAAAATGAAATTGCCTACATTCGAAGAAGCAAGTCAAGCAGTAGATAAAGAAAATGCAAATGTTTTAGAACAATTTGTTTATGACAATGAACCGGCAGGATTTAAAGATTCTACATTATTTAGAAAAGGTCTTGTTGCTGTTATCAATTGGGCAGCCGAAGAAATTACTGATCTGATGGATGATGAGGAGGAATAAAATGGAAGATTCGTTTGTGGCAAAAATAGTATATTTTAATAAGTTAAAAGAATTTGATGCAACATCTGAAGGAGATACCACCCATCAACTATCTGAGGCGTTTCCCTATCAAATATGGCAAACGGATGAAGAGATTATTGCGATGTTTGACGAGGACGATCAAGACCAAATTGAAATATGGAAAGTAGAATTTTCAGCAAAAACAATTGAATAAAAGTATTATTTCATAAGGAGAGAAAATGAAAAAAGCAGAAGAACTAAAAAACGACGCGATTGAATTTGCTTTACACACTATTGAATCACAAATTAAACACGCAATTGTTCGTGGACATAATTCGGTGACGGTTTCTTCCGAATGGCTAGGATTGCCGTTGGTAATAGCATCTCTGGCTGGTGCAGGATATACAATTGTAGAGTCAACCATTCTTCCAGACACCCATCTTATTAGTTGGTAAGAATATACAATAAAATTATTATTTTATTAAGGAAAGGAGAATATCAAATGAATGAACCAGAGTTCGCGGGAATGAGTATGAAAGTGGCTCTTGCAAATACGGTTGCCCTTATTTCAGACAAGACCAAGAATATTAAAATTTTGAAAAATCGTGCGTCACTTGAGACATCGGTTGTTGAACTGCTAGACAAATTTCCTGGCTATACTGTCGAAAAAGATGGTTTGCTATTGGCAAAACAATAAAATGATAAAAACCCTATTTAAAAAAATCGTACATTGCTCACCCATCGGAACAGGAGCGATTTTTGGCTGGCAAAATTATTCAGCCAATGCGTTTCAATCTTTTATTGTTGATTACAAAAACTTTGGAATCGGCACAGCAATACATAATTTTAAGATATTGTTATTGACACAATAAAATATGTCTTTCATGGAGAAAAAATGAAAAATCTCGTTGTAAGAGAAATACAAGCAGTGGACCAAGTAGCATATGACAGTCTTGAAAGCAAGCCAGAAATTGGGGACAGTTTTGAGCAATCAAATTCTGCCCAAGAAGGATGGGTGGGTGGAAGTCCATTTAAGATGAGGCTAGTAGATGAATCCTCTGACGAATTTAGGGCTATACCAAGAGAGTTTAGACTTTGGTGGGAAGCCCCTTTGGGAAAATTCTTTTATGAAAGCTTTGATTCTGAGTTCGAATCACATATGAGATCGGGATGGCTTCTTGATAAAGAATATGCCAAAGTAGTGACAAGTGGCGCACATACTCTTGCGCCTGGTGAATTGCGAAAAGGCTGGGTATTAAAAGAATATAATTCGTTTGATGAATTGACAGCCGATTATCCTGATTTCAAGGAGGCGCATATTTAACAACATAAAATAGTATTTTTATTGGGTTACACATATTTGTAGTAAGTCTATTTATAAAAGGAGAAATAAATGAGTTTTATTAAAGCAGTAAAAGGTAAGAAGCCTGTTCGAATAGTTTTAGGCGGGCCAACAGGATCGGGAAAAACATATACGGCGTTGACTTTTGCAAAGTATTTGGAAACCATTACTAAGAAACCAACCGCTGCAATTGATACTGAGCATTTTCGCATGAGCTTATATGCGGATAAATTTAGTTTTGATGTAGACAATGCCGAACCCCCGTTTAATCCGCAACTACTTATTGATACAATTCACAAAGCAGAAAAAGAAGGCTATGGGCAATTGATTGTTGATAGCGCAACTCATTACTATAATGGTGAAGGTGGGCTTCTCGAAGTAGTTAATGACGCGGCTAGAACAAAATTCGGAGGAAATCAATACGCGGGATGGGCTGTAGGAACACCTCTTCAGAACGCGCTTGTAGACGCTATTATTCGATCACCACTACATATGCTTTTCTGTACTCGTGCCAAACAAGGGTATGTCGAAACAGAAAAGAATAATAAAAAAGTTTACGAAAAAACTGGCATGGAACTTCAACAGCGCGATGGGTGGGAGTTTGACTTTGATTTTTCGCTTATGATGGATATGGATAACAACGCCACTGTAGACAAAGGTATGGGATATGTGTCCACGGGCACGTATATCAAAAAGCCCGATGAAAAAACAATTGAACTCATTATGAAATCCATTAATGAAAACACAGTTGACGCCCCCGCAGTTCCCACTGAAAGCAAAGCCACCGTTTTCAAGAAACAAGAAGAAGTTTTGGTAGATCTTCAGGGAAAAGTCATTACGGAATGCAAGCGCCTGAATGCCAAGACAAATGAAAAGGTTATGACATTACTAAAAACCTATGAACCTAGCGGCAATCCTAGCAAGATGAAGGATCAGGCTAAACTTACTGAATTATTGGGTAAACTTATTGAGATACCAGTAGAGGGAGAATAGAATGAATTTTAATAATATCAAAACTAAAGTACTTGCTACTAAGGTCGAAAAGAAAGATAATTTCTCCTTGGTATTCTTGCGAGATAGCCGTCATGATAAGAAAACCGATACTTGGAAGCGCAGTCCTTATCCTGGAGTTCATTTTGCCGCTACAGCCAATGCCAAAATCGATGAACTGGTAGAAGCTCTCGATGGGGCTGAAAAGTTTGAAGATGGTAATTCCAAGGGTGTGTGGATTGTTCTCAAGAGCGCATCTCTCACCAATGAGCCATTTAAGAACAAAGATCAAGTGGATGTCTATCCGAAGCAATTTACTGTTTGGGATTGGGAATTTTTTGTCGCTGAAGAGAAATCCGAAGCACAAGATGAAGCCCCCGTTGTAGAAGAATCAAGTGATGAACTCCCCTTCTAGTAAGTTGTAGTTGCTATTAATAAGGCGGAGCATAAAGCCCTCCGCCTTTTAAAATAGAAAGGATGTAAATGCTCGTTCCGAAAGAGACGGTACTTAAGGCAAAGAATGATTTGGGCGAACAGGCTGCTGTTATTATTGCAGAAGACCTGCAATTAGAAGGATGTGTAGAACCAGACTTTAAAGCACTGTGTCCCTTCCATCCTGAAGACACGCCAAGTTTTGTTTTTAGCAAAAAAGACAATGCTTTCAAATGTTTCGGGTGCGGCAGGCGATATGGCATTATTGATCATTATATTCAACATAATGGTTTAACTTATTTAGGCGCTGTTCAAAAACTATTTGAATTAACTGATACTAAATTTTCTTTTGGTGAAAAGGGGATAAAAACAGAAAGAGATTATCGCTATCCATCGAGAGAGCAGAACGATTCTCGCCAAGAAGTAGAAGAATATTTACAAACCAGGAGTATTTCTAAAGCCACCTTGGACATGGTTGATGTTCAACAAGACGGTAATCGCAATATTGTTTTTCATTATTATGATACCAACGATGTATTGGCGCTGGTAAAATACCGTCCAGCACGCAAAGTAGATAAAGGCGAAAAATTTAAGTCTTGGTGTCAAAAAGACACAGATACCATGCCATTACTTTATAATATGAACAGGGTTGATTTCACCAACGGCCCACTTCTGATATGCGAAGGAGAAATCGACTGTCTTGCCGCTATAGAGGCTGGATATAAAAATTCAGTTAGTGTTCCTTTAGGCGCCAACAATTATGGTTGGATAGAAACTAACTGGGATTGGCTGGAACTCTTTGATAAAATTGTGGTGTGGTCAGATGCAGATGAATCAGGACTAAAAATGCGCAAAGAAGTATGTCAGCGCTTGGGTGTATGGCGCACCTTATATGTGGACGCACCAAGCAAAGTAACTGGCAAAAATGGCGCAGAAGTAAAAGCTAAGGATATCAACGAAATCCTCCATTATTGTGGTAGTCAGAAAGTGTTAGATTTAATCAATGATGCCAAGGAACTACCTATTACCGGTATTGAGGATTTATCAACAGTGGATGATTTTGACCTAGAAACAGCAGAGGGCCTTTATACCAATTTATTGCCCTTAGACAAAATCGTATATAAAATTTTGTATGGTAGCGTAGCTTTAATTACTGGGAAAAGAGGATCTGGAAAATCAAGTTTTGTCAACCAGGTGTTTGTTTGTGAGCCATTAGACCAGGGACAGGATGTTTTTTATTACAGCGGAGAGTTGAGTACTCCTGTCTTAAAGTCCTGGATTGAACTTACCATGGCTGGACGCGAACACGTAAAAATGAAAAACAACAGCGATTTTATACATGTTATTGACGCAGAAGCAAGAAAAGAATTGCGTCATTGGTATAAAGGTCGTGTATGGGTATATAAAGAAGTCGATAATTCTGAATCTATTATTTTGGAAAAAGCTATTAGTGTTACTCGCAAATATGGAGTAAAGGTATGGATATTAGACAACCTAATGACGATAGGTTTAAATAATACTAGCGAAAAAGACTTGTTACAAAAACAAAAAGAATTTATCGTTAAGTTGAATCGTCTGTCTTTGCTGTATGGAGTTCTCGTTGTTCTTATCGCGCATCCGAGAAAAACCATGACCGGTCAGGAATTAGGCAGTGACGACATTGCAGGTAGTGGCGATATACCTAACCTTGCTCAATATATTTTTTCCATCAAGCGCTACAGCCAGAAAGAAAAAGATGGAGAAAAGGATGGAAAGGGGGGATATAGAAAAGGCAAGGAACCAACACCCTATGATACCGAAGTAGAAACAATGAAAAACAGATATTCGGGAAAAATAGGATTAGCCAAACTATATTTTGATTACACGAGCTATAGATTTTATAATAATACCAAAGAGTTATTTCGGCGATATAAATGGAATAAAGACACGTCGCCCCTACCCACCCAAGATCCTAACCATCACGAACAACTTCCTGACCTTATGAGAGAATAATAGATGCCAAAACATACTGATATCATCAACAAAATGACATTTAGTTACAGCAATATCAGCACATTTGAAACCTGTAAGTACGCATGGTTTCTTACCTATATCGAAAAGAAAGAACGACACACTAATTACTTTTCAGAATTTGGTAGTTATTGCCATAATATATTAGAAGATTTTTTTCTTGATAAATTAGCAATTTATGAATTGCTATCATATTATAAAGAACACTATGCAGAGAATATTAAGTCAGCGAGTCCATTTGGGTTTGGTAAAAACCTGGGCGCATTATATTATGATCAAGGATATAAATTTTTCGAAAACTTTGATTTCGATAAAAGCAAATTTGACATTATTCAAGCCGAAGAATTTACTATTGCAAAAATCAAAGATATTAAAGTTACCATCAAACCAGATATTATCCTGAAAAATAAAGATAATGGCAAAATAATTTTGATGGACTATAAATCTTCCAACCCCTTCAATGCCAAGCGCCAAATTGTTCCTGCTAAAATCATACCATATCGAAAACAACTAAATTTATACGCTGGTGTTTTATGGGCAAAGAAAAAAATTCAAGTAGACGAACAATGGCTATGGTTTTTTAGAACCGGAGGAATTGAGAGATTCCCCATTAGTGTAAAAAAAGTATCCGAAGATATTTTGTGGTTTTTATCTGTAGTAGATAAAATTAAGCAAGAAGAAAATTTTGAAGCCAATCCCAGTAATGAGTTCTTCTGTAATTCTCTTTGTTCAATGAGTTCAATTTGCCCCTACAAAATAGTTAAGGAATAAAATGAATAATTATATCAATTATCACTGCCACAGCCAATACTCAAACATCTCAACGCCCGACTCGACAATATCCAACCGAGATCGGGCAGTTAGGGTATCTGAATTGGGACAACCTGTTCTTTCTTCCTTGGAGCACACGTGGATGGGCAGGGTAATTGAGACCATTGAATTATCCAAAGAATTCAATGTTAAACCATTATTGGGAACCGAGTCTTATTTTGTCAAATCCAGGTTGGAAAAAGATAGGACTAATGCGCATCTTATTCTGTTGGCGAAAAATGAAAATGGTAGAAAAAATATTAATCGTATTTTAAGCGAAGCAAATATTTCTGGGTTTTATTATAAAGCAAGAATCGATCTTGAACTTCTTTTCTCTCTGCCCAAAAACGACGTATGGGTTACAACCGCATGTATAGGTGGTATTTGGAAATATGAAGACGCTGAAAATTTGTTACTACAAATGCAAGAATATTTTCAAAATAACTTTTTCCTAGAAGTTCAGAACCACCAGGTGGAATCACAAAAAGAATTAAATAAAAAAATATTGGATTTATCTAATCGATATCGTATTCCTATTATTGCCGGAATGGATAGTCATATGATATATCCTAATCAAGCAAAAGAACGTGATGACTACCTGTTATCACGCGGCATAGAATATCCAGATGAAGAAAACTGGTTTTTAGATTTTCCTTCTTATGAAGAAGTTCTTCAAAGATTTCAGGAACAAGATGTTCTCAATAAGGTAAAAATTGAAGAAGCACTGGAAAACACATTGCTATTTGAATCGGTTGAACCTTACGATTCCATTATATTCAATCCCGAAATTATCAAGTTGCCTACACTATATCCTGATAAAACCCAAGATGAAAAAAATAAAATCTTGGAAAGCTTGGTATGGCAACAGTGGAACATCGAAAAAAATAATATACCCGTAAGTAGTTGGGCTTATTATGAAGGCGAAATTAAGAAGGAGTTAGATACAGTTTGTGTTACTAATATGTCAGATTACTTCCTGCTTGATTATGAGATTATCAAAAAAGGTAAAGCGATGGGGGGACATATTACCCTCACAGGACGTGGATCTGCTCCGAGTTTCTACCTCTCTAAATTGTTGGAATTTACCACCATTGATCGTATCGCCGCTACCGTCAAGTTATTCCCCGAAAGATTCATATCATCGGAACGCCTGCTGGAAACCAAGAGTCTTCCCGATGTCGATTTGAACCTAGGCAACCCAGAAGTTTTTGCTCAGGCACAAACTGAAATCTTGGGCGATGGACACAGTTATCCCATGATTGCTTTTGGCACGGTAAAAGCCAGTAGCGCTTGGAAATTATATTCTCGTATTTCCAACATTGATTTTGAAACCGCCAATATTATTTCTGAACAAATCAGAAAATACGATATGGATATCAAGCATACAGAAAGCGAAGAAGAAAAAGAATCAATCAGTGTTTTGGATTACATTGACAAGAGATATCACGATATTTTTACCGAAAGTGAAAAATATTTGGGGCTGGTAAATAGTCTGTCTGTCCACCCTTGTGCCTTTTTAATGTATTCACATGGAGACATCAGAGAAGAATTTGGATTAATTAAAATCAAGACTGGCAACGTCGAACATATCTGCGTATGTTGTGACGGTTTATTTGCAGAAAATTATAAATTACTAAAGAACGACTTATTGAAGGTTAGTGTTGTTGAATTAATTTACAATACCTATCATCGTATTGGTAAAGAACCTCATACTATTCCAGAATTACTGAAATTATGTGAAAACGACAAAGCGGTTTGGGATGTGTATGCCAATGGTTGGACTAAAGGCATCAATCAATTTGAGCAAACAGGAACTCGCGGTAGAGCTACAAAATATAAGCCACAAAACATATCGGATTTATCTGCATTTGTAGCAGCCATTCGACCTGGTTTCAAATCGAATTATTCCCTTTTTGAAAGTCGTGAGCCTTTTACCTATGGTATCAAATCTCTTGATGATTTGATTCAGACACCAGAATTTCCATATAGCTTTATGCTGTATCAAGAAACCGCTATGCAGGTTATGGCTTATGCCGGAATCCCGATTTCTAAAACATATGAAATTATTAAGAATATCGCAAAAAAGCGCGTAGAAAAAGTTAAGAAATATAAAGATCAGTTTGTTGCCGGTATGAAAAAGAAATTGATTGAAAATGAAAACGCGGATGCCAAAGAAGCAAAGCGTATTGCTGATATGACTTGGCAAATCATCAACGACAGTAGCGCCTATAGTTTTAATGCCAGCCATTCCTATAGCGTAGCGGGAGACAGTCTTTACGGCGCATATCTCAAGGCTCACTATCCTCTGGAATTTTATGAGGTATTCCTAAATATCCTTGAAGCAGATTCTGATAAAGACAGGTTGTTCGAAGTCAAACTTGAGGCGCAAGAAGCGTTTGGCATAAAGTTTCCATCTCTACAATTTGGACAGGATAATCGTAAAATTGTAGCAGATATAGAAAACAAAAGTATTACGCAATCCTTGAAAACCCTGAAGGGATTTGGCAATACCGTAGGAGACAGTTTTTATGAGTTGTCGCAAGTTTTTACCGATGGCGATTTCTTAGACCTGTTGATATTTGCAGAAGAAAATGATTATCTTTCTTCTAAATGGGCAACCCTGATAAAAATTAATTATTTCCAAAATTTTGGACACAATGGCAAATTGTTGAATATGTATAACGCATTTACCACTGGTGAAAATAAATATCAAAAAACCTATGTGGAAAAAACTAAAATCAAAAGATTGGAATCTCTGCGACAAATCTGGACGGAAACACCCAATTTACGAATTCCTTTTTCTGATCAATTAGCAAATGAATTTGAAATATTGGGAACCATACAGTCTACCTATCCAGAACTTGATAGAAAATATGTTTATGTCAAAGAATTAAAAATACAGTTCGCGGATGATGGAAATCGTATTGCGCCTAGGTTGCAAGTATATGGACTACACAGTGGAAAACAGGCATCCTTAAAAGTATATAATAAAACCTATGATAACGCACCATTCGAAACCGGTAGCTTATTATATTGTAGAAATCTTGAAAGTCAATTTCCACAAAAAAAGATTGATGGGAAATTTGTAAAAGACACCCATGGAATACCACAATGGTGGATTACAAATTATAGCATAGTTAAACCAGAAGATCTGGATAAATTTTTAGAGGAGAAAAAATAATGGCAGAATATCAATATCAATGTAAGGATTGCAAAACCACTTTTATCATCGTAAGAGCTATGACTGAATTTGTAAAAACATTCTGCCCCAGTTGTAAAAGCGATAAGGTGCAGCAAAAATACTTTGCGCCCCATGTTCTATATAAAGGTAAAGGGTTTTATAAAACAGATAATACCAAAAAGCCCTTGACAGAAACCGAATAATGTGGTAAACTTTAGATAATAAAATAAGACTTTTATGTGGAGGAAAATGAAATCAGATGACATTAAATTGAAATATGATTCTATGGAAGAACTAATGGCAGATATGAATAACCTAATTGCCATGGGATTCGCTGAAGAAGTTGAAGATCCTAAGACCGGTAAGCCTGGTTATCGTATCACTCCAGCAGGTATCAAGATGTTTCAATATTATCAGCAATTACAATCAGGAAAACTAAATTGAAAAAAGATTTTCGAGACCGAGTGTTTCAAAAATTAGCCCATCGATTTCCTCTTAGGCTGATTTGGTTCTGTATGTTCGAAGCCCTGTCTATGCACCAACGACTGACAAAGAATGCCAAGTTACCTAGTCAAGTCGGTATGATAGAAGCGATTCATCGCTTGGATGAAAAACGATTTGACGAGTGGGAATAATCTATGGACATAAAATCAGGTAACGGATATCCTTCTTCTGCTTTATCGAATTTTGCACCCCATCCTTTCGAAATCGATGGCGTCAAGTGTTCGAGCATGGAAGGATTTCTACAATCGCTAAAATTTGAAAATCCAGAAATGCAAAAGCATGTTTGTACCTTGGTTGGGTTGCAAGCCAAATACAAGGGAAAACCTAAGAAATGGTGGAAAACTCAAACCCTGTGGTGGCAAGGTAAGGAAATCGATAGGCATAGCCAAGAGTATCAGGATCTGCTGGACAGGGCTTATAACGAGATTTCTAAAAACACAGGTTTTCAACGAGCGTTACTGGCTACAAAAGATTCTTCTATTACACATTCTATGGGAAAATCAGATGCTAGTCATACTGTCTTGACACAACGGGAATTTTGTGGTAGACTTGAGAAGATAAGAAAAATCTTACAGGATAAAAGTAGCATTTCATGAGGTGCAATGAAAAATAAAAAATGTTGTAACTGGAAGTTTGAAATCTGTGGATATCTCTTTGGGCATCCCACTGGTTTATATTATACGTCCTGCGGCAAAAATTATAATGATTGGCACGAACCAGGAAAGTTCTGCGAAAACTGTGGAAAACCAATAAAAATCACACAATGAAAGGAATCTTTTATCATGACTGACGATGGAAGTTTAAGATTTGCCGTGGTATTATGGATTGATAAACACGATAATTTGCTTGAATATGAAGATGCTGATGTTGTAACCGAAAATGAATGTGTGCACGAATATTTAGAAATCGAATATGACATCATGCCATCATTAAAAAAATCACCGACCATCAATAATTTGACAGACGGAAAATGGCGTGTTTACATTGAGGGCGAAATGTTTTTTAGCCACGAAGATTATTACGAAGGTGGAACAGAATATGATTGTTACACCGAAATAAATCTTATTACAGCTGAAAAAGTAGAAAGCTGGGAATAATAAAATGATGGTTTTATTAGGAGATTACTTATGGACTGGTTAGGATTGATAGTTGGCATTTTTTGTTTCCTCATAGGAATACCTTTTATTGTATACTTTGTCAAGGCATTAATCAAAATTCCCTATGATTTTTCGGCTGTAATGTCTTCTGTTTTTTTAGGCGCAATAGGCTTTTTTGTTGGTGGGTGGGGATTGATGGTAACTATCATTACAATTTTAAAGGCAATAAAATGATTGTAGGAATAGGCGTTGAAGAATTTAAAATAAACGGTTCTTTCAAAATCTTTCCTGTTCCCACAATTGTTTATTCTTATGACATGGGGATACAAAACATTAAACTTGCTTTTTTGTTCTTTTATGTTTATATTGCTTGGTCGCCATACAGAATAAAATGGTAGTTTTATGAGGTAAAATGAAAACGTGTAGATTGCAAGTAGGCAGTGGCAACGACATACAGTTGATCGTAAGTGATATCAATTTATTCAGGGAAAAATCTCCTGTACAAATCATCAATGGATGGGATGAGGAAAACGAAGATAATAATATGCCATCTACCCTAAAAGACATATCTCTCGTCATGTGGGGAATGGTTGGTTGTGGTGTTACTTGGCAACTAGCAGGAGAATTGTCTAAAAGACTCAACTTGGAAAATCCACGCTTGGTGTCTGATACATTATTTGATATTTTTAGGGAATATGTAGAATTATCGGATGATGAAGCTTTTGCCCGACGCGAAGCAGCACCAAAATTTCCTGGTTAATAAAAGATAAATTTCATGAGGTGTTATGAGACTGTCTATTAGTAAACCTGATTTTTGGTTATTGCCCAAATTTTTTACGGTGATTAAAAAATACGATGATGAAATAGCATTCTACGGATTCCGCAAGTTATATAGAATGCGTTGGCTTTTCTGGACATTTAATTTGTGGTTTGGAGAAATCAACTATGAATAAAGGCTATCTTGCTGATCAAAAAACCATGGATATTTGGAATAATGTCTTAGATTATAAAAAAGATATGGGCGACGTATCTATACAGTATCGAAGAACCTGGAATTCGTTTTGCCAGAATCTTATTCATAACGGTAAGCGAGTTGGATGTATTTATGTTTTTGGGCTACAGGTAAACCCCGACGACCATCGATTTCATGGATATGTAGCTAGATTTTATATCAACAAAGAATTTAGACACAGCGGATACGCCATACGAATGATGCATGACCTCATCGCACATTTTGGTTTTTGTGTTTTGCACATGACTTCAGCAAGTCCCAATAGAATCGAAGATCTTACTGATGACAACCGAGAAGAATATCGAAATCGGCTCTATAAATTTTATGAACATTTTGGATTCAAGAGAACCAGCACAACTGCAACTGGGATGATTAGACAATAAAGTTTAGATTTCGTGAGGTATAAATGGAAAAAACATTTACATTAGAAGAAATTAAAAAAGCATTCTGGCTAGAATTTCATGAAAGCGGAGAACTGTGGTTCCCGTATAGGCATGACGAAGATGATGACGAGGGCATAAGGGAAGCCGAGCAAGTAACCGGGGGATTTTGGGAAGATTTTGTTGATCTCCTGAATACCTATCCTCAACATAGTAAAGAAATTTAAGTTACATCTTGACAGAATCAGCATAATGTGGTATAGTTAGGTAATTAAAGGAGGCTATTATGGAATATGTTTTACCTAAAGATTATGTAGCGCAGATTATAAAGGACGCATATATGGCTGGATTCTCCCAAGGAACCGCACAAAATATCGGTACAACCAATGCCTTAGAAAAAGCCAAAGAGTACGCGGAGTTTATGTTGGGCGAACGTCCTAATGCGCAAAGACCAACAACGCTATCCGAATGAAAGGACTATTTCATGAATATCAAAAGAAAAATTTCTCGATGGTGGTTTTTTCTAATGTTTGATTTGAAAATGCATCTTATAGAATTTTTAGATCGGGAAATAAATAAAAGTGAATAATCATATTGTTGGATTTAGCGAGAACGGCAAAATAACATATTTCAAAAACGATATTGTTTCAAGGTTGAAAAGACTAGTACGAAAAATACGTTTTTATACCATATATCAGATTCGCGCAATCGGTATTATGTTATTTAGTAAAAATCCAGAAAAATACATTCCTGGAGGAATATACTGCGACGGATGCCCATTCCATTCCAGAGTGCCTTTTAGACGCTATCAAGAAAATGGATGGTGCTGGTATATGAAAAAGGGCGATGTGGAACTGGGATGGGGCTTGCTCTGGGACGGTTGCAAAGAGTGTGGCATAGATAATGAATCAGAGGAAGAAAATGATATTCCCAACGATGTTTCTGTGCAGGCAATCAGCGAATCCGATGCAGGGATCGGAACCACTACCGTACACAGCATTGACGAACTAATGAAAGCGATGGAGGATTAGAAGATGAATAAGGCTAAATATTTTTTAATCAATGGCGAAAACGTTATTGGTATTGTTTACGAAGATGAAAAATATGGTAGGACGTTGATGATCAGAGAAAACCTCGATCCTAACTTTTCTCTCAAGATTTCAGACATTTTGGGCAATTATGTGGGCGATATTGACCTGATGAATTTTATCAGCAGTATGGTTCCACAGTAGAAGGATAAACCTATGGATTTTTTAGAAATAGAATACACAGATGGTCTAATACGAGCACTTCAACTTCGCCGTCAACAATATGGTAATCTTCCTGTTCGTATATGTCTGAGCGGAAATAAAGAAGAAGGAGATTATGATATTGATGCCGTTCTTTACAGCACAGACGAAGACGGCGATAAATCAATCGATTTGATTATATGGTAGCGTCTTGATAAAACGTGGATTTCATGAGGTATAAAAATGGCTTCGTTATTTTTAGACGACGATAAAAATAGAACCGATCAGATAATTAAGAAATTTGCCGACATTGACGAAGAACTAGTTTTGACCAGTACGGCAAAAGACGCTATTGAAAAACTTTCATCAAAAAGTTCTTGGAACTATGTTTTTTTAGATCACGATCTCGGTGGAGAAGTTTTTGTAGATAGCGGAAGAGAAGATTGCGGAATGGAAGTGGTAAGATGGTGCTTAATAAATAAGCCACAAATTGATCACATCATCGTACATACTTGGAATGCACCGGCTGGAGAAAGAATGACAGAAGAATTAAAAACCGCTGGTTATGATGCCATTTACAAACCATTCGGTATGTGGTAACATAATAAATCACGAATTTCATTATAACGTAAAGGAGAAATAGATATGGAAGAAATTACAGATAGCAAGGTAATAGAAAAATGGGTAGAAGAATTTGTAGACAAGCAAAACGAGCGGGTTCAGAAACACTTGGAATTTTTACGCGAAGAAAAAGTAATTACTAGTAAAGATGTTGCTTTGCAATGGATTATAGATATTGGCGTTGATTATGATGGGCAAAGGACTGTTGCGTCTCTAATGAATCAGATTGATGAATTTATGGCTTACGCCATTATCGCATTAGAGAAACCCGAATGAGCGGTGTCCCGACTTGTTTCAAATGCAATCTGAGAATACCTGATTATAAATACCAGATGATACCATTGGAACGACCATATATGAATTTATTTTTTCACATTGATTGCTACCGCCAAATTGAAAGTATGCCAGATTATTTGAAAGAAAATTCTGAAAGGATATTTGATTATGGACAACCTCCTGCTAAAACCAATAAGAATCGTTAAGCGTTTTGCTCGCCATATTCAATCTGTTATCAAATGGTTGCCCACTATTTGGCGAGACGAGCAGTGGGATCAAATTTATGTTTTCGATATGCTGGCAAAAAAGTTGTCACTAATGGAATCGTTCTACAGGGGTTCCGATAGTATGAGGGCAGACGGTGAAGAAACAGCCGATGAAATCAAGGAGGCAATCACCATATTAAATCGTATCAGAAAAAATGATTACCTTCTTGTTGCCCTGGAAGAATTTGATAAAAAATATCCTGAGTATAATTGGTCTTCATGGATGGAAACAGACGAAAACGGTTATTTGAAAATGGATAAAAACGATACCAAAGACCAAAAGATAATGTTGAAAAAAGCATATAAAGAATCAGACGACGCAGAAACAAAAGACTTAGATGATCTGTTTATTCTTCTGCGTAAGAACATTCAAAATTGGTGGGATTAGATAAAAGATTACTTTCATGAGGTAAAATATGCAAGATAGAGAATTAACCTATTTCAAGATGAATATACTTCAAGCAGAAATTGAAATGAACGGAATGATTGCTGAAAATAAGATTATGGCAAATAAGGACAATTCCGTAAAATATGGTTATGACGATTTTGTGGCTCTGATAGAAAAATACCATATTTATCACAATGCTTTTCCTTTTGTCGAGAATGAATAAAATCACACTTTCATGGAGTAAAATATGACAACTGTTATCTGGATTGCATTAGGAATT